>FSVH01000269.1_pt1 | contig 24413 bp, 27 predicted proteins | sample 1637631 | NCBI WGS metagenome assembly FSVH01 (sample SAMEA3914814, study PRJEB12502) | metagenome | biome: forest; material: soil | place: USA | collected 2011-09-16 | depth 0.1 m | reverse complement strand
CGTTGCTCTTGAAGCATGGCGTTTTGCCTTTGTTACCATCACATACGAGCATCCTATACGACCTCCTTAAATATCCGCTTAATTGCCATGGTAAATATGGTGTAAAAATTGCGGTAGGATATCGTTAATACTCTGTTTAGTATGTGTTAAGGTTCCACTTTCAAGATTAACGCGTATTAATAGTTTTTCTTCTTATAAGTATAGAGTGAAAAAGAGCGGTTAAAATGTCTATAGCCACTCTTTTCAATTCATTTAGCGTTTAATAGCCAGCAGTTCCTGCAACATGTCGTCCGCCGTGGTGACGATCTTCGATGCTGCCGAATAGGCGCGCTGCGTGGTGATCAGGCCGGTGAATTCCTGCGCCAGGTCGACCGTCGAGGCTTCGAGGGTATCGGCTTCGATGCTGCCAGAACCATTCTCACCGGGCACCTTCAACAGGTAGGCGCCGGAATCGGTGGAAACCTGATAGGCATTGCCGCTGACGGCGGTCAGGCCGTTGGCGTTGAGGAAGGTGGCCAGGGCGACCTGAGCCAGGGTGCGGGTATTGCCGTTGTTATAGATCGCCTTGACGATGCCGTCGGCGCCCACCTCGACCTTGGACAGCGTACCGAACTCCGTACCGTTCGCCTTGGTCGACACGGTGGTCGAGTCATCCGATATCTGCGTGATGCTGCTGGTGCCGGCGGCGCCGAAGCCCATGGTGATCGATTGCCCCTCGGCGCCAACCGCCGTTTTCCAGCGCGGACCAGCCGTGACATCGGCTGACGAAGCCCCGATGGCGAAGCCGTTGTCGGACAGCAGGTTCGGCAGGGTGCCGCCGTAGCTCGTCGGGTCTTTATCGAGATTGCCCTTGGAATCGAAATAGATCGAACCGGTGTCGATCTGGTTCAGACCGTTATCGGAATCGACATCGTCCGAAGAGACTTCATAGTACCACTGCGTCTTGCCATAGGTCGGGCTGGTGCTGTCGGTGTCGACATTGCCCTTAAGCAGGGAAATAGTGATCGTATGTTCCTGACCGAGCGAATCCGAAACCGTGGAGGTAATCGTCGAATCCGGCTTGGTGCCGGCGCCGGTGGCGGGGTCGTAGATCGACATGGCTACGGAATAGGTCGGCGGCGTCGTTGTCAGGTCCGATGCGGCGACGGCATTGGTGGCGTTATAGGGGCCGTCGTCCATGGTGGTCGGATCACCATCCGCCAGATTGACCGCTTCCGAAATTGGGGTGCGGGCATCGACATTGGCGACGAAATTGACCGCGGTGGTGGATTCGACCGAATTGGCCAGATCGGACACATTGATCGGGGCGAGCAGATTGACGTTGGTGGCCGAGGTCGAGATATTGCCGCTGGAATCGGCCGGCCAGCCCTGAAGGTAATAACCGCCCGAATTGACCAGGTTGCCCTTGGTGTCGGTGGTGAAGGAACCGTCACGCGTGAACAGCAGCGAGCTGCCCGAAGCGAGGTCTTCCGGCTTTTCCGAAACCACGAAGAAGCCCTGACCGTTGATGCCGAGGCTATAGCCCGAGGTATTGCTGTTCAGCTCGCCCTGGGTGGTATTGCTCTGGCGGTTGACCGAGACCACGCCGCCGGAGCTGAACGAATTCTTGTTGTTCGAGCCGGAGACCAGGTCGGTGAAGTTTGTCAGAACACGCTTGAAGCCGGTCGTGTTGGAATTGGCGATATTGTTCGAGATGGTGGCGAGGGCGGTGGCGTTCGCGGCGAGCGCGGTGACCCCGGACTGCATGGCGCTGTTGATACTCATGAGATGAACTCCCGGAAACGATAAGGTGAAACAGGTTTAAATCAGGAAACGCTGGTGATTTCGGACAGCGGAACGGAGGTATTACCGACCTTGAGGACGATAGTGCCGTCGGCATTGGCGGCCGAGGTGACCACGCCGGTGATGCCGATGGCCGCATCGAGATCGCCGCCGGCATTGCTGGCCTTGATGCTGAGATTGTATTCGCCTTCGGGCAGATCCTTGCCCGTGCTGTCCTTGCCGTCCCAGCTGAAGTCGTGAATGCCGTTCGTCAGGTCGCCGGCGTCTCCGCTCCAGACGACATTGCCTTGGGAATCATTGATCGTCAGGGTCGCCTTGGTGGCGTCGTCGCTCAGGGCGTATTGCCAGTCGGCCTTGCCGTCCTTCAGCGTGGAGATGGACTGGTCGGCGGTAACGGTCTTGCCGATATAGCCGACAGCGCCACTCATCGAATTCTGCGTGTTGCCATTGGCGATGCTTTCCAGATAGCCGTTGGCTTTCAGCTGCTGTTCGACCGAGGAATACTGCACCAGCTGGGCGGTCCACGCGGTGGTGTCCATCGGCGACAGCGGGTCCTGGTTCTTGATCTGCGCCGTCAGCAGATTGAGGAACGTGGTGTAGTCGCTGTTGAACGACGAGGTATCTTTCGCCGTGTTGGTGTTGTTGGTGGTCGATGGTGTATCGGCGACGTTGGTAACCATGGGAGTTTCCTAAACGCTGAGATCGAGTGCGAGACGCGACGAGGATTGGCGGTAATTCAGGCGGGCGGCGGAAGCATCGATCGCGCTGTTGAGCGCTTCGAGATCGGCATCCGCCGCGGCCTGATCGGCGGCGGCCTGGCTGCGGGCCAGTTGCGCCAGATGCTGACCATGGGGACGTTGCTGCCCCTGCTGGCTGTCTGGCTGAGTGAAGGCGTTTGACTGTTGCTGTTGTTGCGATGAGCCGCCCGAAGACGAATCGTCGGCGCTGCGGGCATTGGCATTGACTGCGTGGCCCTGCGCCTGCGTTACGGCGTCGGTCTTCAGGCGTGTCGAGAAACTCAGGGCATCGTCGGAAAGCTTGAGGCCGGTGGCGCTCAACTGCTGCCGCAGGTCGCTTTCATGGGCGCTGAAAGTGCCGGCGGTCATGTCCGAATCGAAGGTCATGTGCGCCGTCATCTTGCCGTCGCGGCCGATGCTCAGCGCCACGTCGACCTTGCCGAGATCGGCGGGATGCAGCTCCATGGTGAACTTCGTCGCTCCCTCGGCATTGCGGCGATTGATCTGGACACTGAGGGCGTTGATGTTGTCGACGGCGGTCTGCGACATCAGGCTGGCGGCCGGGGTCTGCGCGGGGGCGGGCGTGTAGACGGTAGCGGTGGTCATTGCCGGTGTGCTGACGAGCGAGAAACCCGATGGCGTGGCGGCAACCGGCGCACTGACGGTTTCGGTGCTGCTTTCAGTTGCAGCGCCGGTGGTTTTGCGCGTGGCGGCCTGGGTGTTCTGAACCTGAGCGGTTTGGGCCTGAGAAGTTTGGGCCTGAACCTGCGCAGTCTGGATCGTCTGATTTTGGACTGCTTGGTTTTGAACAGGGGCCGATGGCATTGCTTCGGAAGCGAACGCCTTGACCGGTGGTGCGTCAGCCTGAACCGTGGCAGCCGCATTCGGCGTTTGCGGCGTTCCGGCTGAAGCAGCCGACGTCGGTGCAGCGTTCAGAAGGTTCGCGAATTTCGGCGCGGATGATGCACTCCCGGACGTGGCCCTGGCGTTCGTTCCGGCATCGCCGTTTCCGGCCGCGTCAGCTACCTGATTTTGCGGCGTCTTATTTTGGGCAGCCGGCACTTGTGGCGCGGCAGGCATCTGATTGCCGGTCGGCAGGGAGGCGCTATTATCACCGGCCGTGGCGGTAACGGACTGGTTGACCGATGCGGTAACCGGCGTGATGACGGGTACAATGACCGGCGTCACAGGCGGCGCACTGGTGGCGGTATCCGAAGCTACAACAATCGTTTCGCTGGCCTTGTCGGCTTTACCAGCGGTCTTGCCGGTTTCGCTATCCGCCGTCTTCTTACCGGGTTTTGCGTCCGCCGTCTTGTTCGTCACCGCGATGACAACAGGCATTGCTTCGATCGGTGCTTCGACCGTGGCTGCAATCGGAGTTTCGGGCAGAACCGCAATCTGGACAACGGGCGCGGCTGGTGCCGTGACAGTCGCGGGAGCCGTCGCCGGGTCGATTTCGGAATTGGCGTCAGGCTCAGCCTTTGGCGACACAGCCGCGGGCAAAACGTCATCAACCTGCGCTATTTTGGGCGCGGGCGCAGATGCGGGCATTTCGGCCGGTTGCGTGTCCGTCAAAACTACAGGCGCGGTTTCCGGCATGAGCGCTTTAGCCGGAGCCGTTTCCGTCCCAACCGCGACAGTCTGAGGCAAAACCGTCGGCAAAACATCTTGGGTTACGATTGCCACCTTAGGTGCGGCGTCCGGCGTCACGGTCACTGGCTCGACAACAGTTTCGGTGGACGCTGCCGGCAATTGCGCCTGCAACAGGGCGGCGCTGACCGGCATGACCTGCGGCGTGATCGTAGCGGCCTTCGTTGCCGGCACGGTGGCGGTTTCAGGAACAGCGACCTGAGGAACAGCGGTCTTGGAAACAGCCGGAAGCGTAACGGCCGGAAGCGTAACCGCTTGCGGCGTCGTCATTTGGGGAGCGACTCCCTGCACTATGGCCGACGCCGGAGCTGCCGCAGCATCCGGGGCAGCGTTCAGATTGGACAGAAGGCTGGCAAAATCGCCGGTTCCCGTCGCGGGCACAGCCGTTTCCCCACCGGTGGATACACCGGTCGCCGCAGTCGGCAGGAGGGGAAGATCGAACGACATGAGTATCCGCGAAAACAACGAGAACAGCCGGTCGCGTCTTGCGGCAGGCGGTCGGGGCGAAGTCAACGCATTTTGCGCATCCAATCCGGAGCGTCCCTGCAAACGCCGGGCCAGATATTAACCATCTGATTTAACTGCAAATATTATTAAATGCCGACCCGAAAACGGCGGCATTTGCCGGGGTCGGAGGTCAAATTTGCCTAGACAGCGGCGATTTTCACCATTGCCGCCTCTGTTCAGGATCAGGGCAACCCGATCCCGATACCCCCCGACCACTCGGCCAGACTATTTCAGCAAGACCAGACTCCTTCAGCAAGACCGGTGAAGCGGATATACGCGTGCGCGATATGATGTTCCCGCGCGCGGGTGCGAACTTTGACGATCCGCGAAGCTGGCACGCGAATTGAAACTGTTAACACGGACAATCGCCCACCCTGTCAGGAACAAAAAGCTAAGTTTATGAAAAACATGAGTTTTTTAAAATCAGACCAAAACGCCTCCCGGTCATTTTTGCCGGGTTGCGTGCAGGGTTTGCCCACGATCGCACGGCAAAATGTGACAATGGCGACATATTTTACCCCCGCTTGCCATGATCGCATGCCAGCGCCAGGCATGCCCCGGAATAACCACGCGGAGGCCGCCGTATGTCACTGACATCGATCATGAATATCGGCGTTTCGGGGCTGATGACGGCGCAGGACCAGCTTCATGTGGTCTCCGACAATATCGCCAACCTCAATACGCCAGGCTATATCCGCAAGGTTTCCCAGCAAAACAGCGTCGTCACCGCCGGCGTCGGCATGGGCGTGCAGTCGGGACAGGTCACCCTGGCCGCCGACAAATACTTGCAGGCGGCAGCGTTGAAAGCGACCTCCACTTCGGCGCAATCCGACACCAGCTACGAACTGCTCGATCAGATGCAGTCCCAGTTCGGTGACATCACCGACACCAACAATCTGTTCGGCCAGGCCAGCTCGGTACTGTCATCGATGGCTCAGCTCGGCGAAGACCCGACCTCCAGCGCCGGTCGCCAGCAGGCCGTCAGCTATCTGTCCGGCTATCTGTCCGAAGCCGACCGTATTTCCACGCGTATCCAGACCATCCGCGGTGACGCCGATGCGCGGATCGGCACCGATGTCAGCGCCGTCAACGATCTGCTGAAAAGCATCAGCGCGCTCAATGGCTCGATTTCCGGTGCCGCCGTCTCCGGCGCCGACGCCACCGGCGCCCAGACCAGCCAGATGGGTTACATCGATCAGTTGTCCAAGCTGGTCGATGTCAAGGTCAATCAGGAACCCAGCGGCGGCGTCAGTGTCCGCACCCAGTCGGGCCTGTCGCTGGTGACCGCCGGTTCCTACGCCACCCTCGATTACACGCCGGCTGCCGGGGTCAATGCCACGACCAACTTCGGCGCCATCACCGTTACCGGGGTCAACGGCGAGACGCGCGACCTGGCCGACAGCCTGACCTCCGGAGAGATCAGGGGGTTGCTCGATATCCGTGACAAGACTTCGGTGGCGATCAATGACCAGCTCAACGAGTACGTCACCCAGTTCAGCAGCCAGTTGAACGCCGCGCACAACGCTTCCAGCGCCGTGCCGGCCCCAACCACCCTGACCGGCAAGAATACCAGCCTGACCGAGGAAGAGGCCATTACCGGCTTCAAGGGCGAGACCAATATCGTCACGCTCGATTCCACCGGCAACATCACCCACAAGATGACCCTGACCTTCGATGCCGATGGCAGCGGCAATGGCAGCTATACCATGGATGGCGTGGGCGGCACTTTCTCGGCCGGCAGCTTCGTCGACGATATCAATACCGGGCTGGGTGGCGCGGCGACGCTCAATTTCACCGACGGCGTAATGAAACTGACGGCGGGCGGCAGCGATGGCGTGGCCGTTGTCGATTCCCCGGCCGATACCACCACCGGCACCACGCCATCCAACAAGCTCGGCCAGGGTTTTTCGCAGTTTTTCGGATTGAACGACCTGATCTCGTCCGACGTGCCGACCAATTTCAAGACCGGCCTGACCGGCACCAGCGACCACGGCTTTACCGCCGGCGACAAGGTCAACTTCGTCATCAAATCCGCCAACGGCGCGACCGTCGCCAATGTCGCCTACGCCATTCCGGCCGGCACTTCCATGGCCGACCTGATTACCGGCACCGATGGTCTGAACGACACCACCACCGGTCTCGGCCGCTACGGCACCTTCTCCCTTGATGGCAATGGCCAGCTCACCTTCAAAGGCTTTGGCAATCCGGCCAATACGCTCAGCGTCGCCGGCGATGAAACGAGGCGCAATGGCACCGGCGCCTCGCTCACCCAGTTCTTCGGCCTGGCCGACAGCGCCGGCAATGCCGCCACGCATCTCACGGTCTCTTCGCGTATAGAAAGCGACGTCAATGCCCTGTCACTGGCCCAGGTCGATCTGAACGCCGCCACCGGGGTCAATGCCCTGACCGGCGGCGACGGCGCTGGCGGCCTGGCCATGGCGGCGATCGGCACACAGGCCACCGCCTTCAATCCGGCCGGTCTCAATACCGGCGGCATGTCGACGCTGGAACGCTACGCTTCCGATCTCGCGGGTCAGGTCGGCAATCTTGCCGCCACCGCCAAGACCACCAAGGAAAGCAATGCCTCCCTGCTCAGCGAAGCGACATCGCGCCGTTCGAGCTATGAAGGCGTCAATCTCGATGAGGAACTTATCAATCTCACCACCTTTCAGCAGGCCTACAGTGCTTCCGGCCGCCTCGTTCAGGCGGCCAAGGACATGTACGACGTCCTGCTCAATATGATGGGTTAAGAGGGTATAGAATATGCGCATCTCAACCGCCGAATCCTGGTCCAACGCCCTGAACAACCTGATGACGGCACAGACCCGGCAGCAATCCGCCAACGATCAGGTCTCGACCCAGAAGGTCGCCACCGACCTGGCCGGCTATGGCCGCACTTCCGAAATTATCGCCTCCTACCAGTCATCGCTGTCACGCACCAATTCCTATCTCGACGTCAGCCAGACCGTTTCCGATCGCCTCAGCAGCCAGGACATCGCCCTGACCACCACCGGCGATGCCGTCACCAGCGCCAAGGACTCGATCATGAGTTCGCTGGCCAATGGCAGCGGCGTCACCCTGATCCTTGATCTGCAAGGCAGCTTCTCGGCGGCGCTTTCCGGCCTCAACTACCGGCACAACGGCCAGTACCTGTTCAATGGCGGCAACGACAATGACATGCCCGTTTCGGTCAACAGCCTGTCGCAACTGGCCGCCCTGCCCGATGCCGCCGACGCCTTCACCAATGGCACGGTGAAGAAAAGCTCGCAGATCGATGCCGGCAGCACCATCCAGACCGGGATGCTGGCCTCGGATATCGGAACCGGCCTGATGGATATCTACAAGGAAATCCAGAATTATAACGACGATCCAACGACCGGGCCGTTCGGCGACGAGTTGACCGATGCCCAGAAGGATTTCCTGACGACCAAGGCGCAGGAATTCGGCAAGCTGTATGACCAGACCCTGCAATTCAGCGCGCTCAACGGCACCATGCAGAAGCAGGTCGAAAACACCCAGACCTCTTTGCAGGACCAGTCGGATTCGATGTCGAAACTGGTCGATGACCGCACCTCGGCCGATATGGCGACCGCCTACTCCAACCTGCAACAGGCCCAGGTGGCGGTCCAGGCCTCGGCACAGGTGCTGGCCAATCTCAACCAGACCAGCCTGCTCAATCTGTTGAAATAGATCAGCCGGGCGGCATCCGTTCGAAGGCCGGCAAGGCGGGATCAGTCCTGTCCCAGGCCTGGCCGCGCAGGCTGTATGTCAGCACTTGCGGGTTGAACTGGCCCGGATCGTCGAGGCTGGCCGCATGGATCGCGATCAGGTCCGGCATGGCCGCGAATGTCAGATAGACCGGCGCGCCGCAGGTCGGGCAGAAAGCGTGAAACTTGTCAGTTCCGCTGTCTGCGGTCACGCGCCACTGTGACGCCTGGCCGGTCATTTTCACTGCGGATCGCTGTGGGAAGGTGAGATAAGACCCGTGTCCGGTGCCGCTGCGTTTCTGGCAGTCCCGGCATTGGCAGTGGTTCTCGAAGATGGGTTCGCTGCGGGTTTCATAGCGGATTGCGCCGCACGCGCAGCCGCCGGAATAGGTCATGGTCATCAGGCTGCCTTTGGTTTGGCGAAGACATCGAGCCCGCGGCCGGTTTCCAGGAAGGATTTCAGGCTGGAAAGAACGACCGGCCAGCCTTTTTTGACGCCGTTCGCCATTCCGCTGCCGGCTTCGAGTTCATCGTGGGTGACCGTCAGCCGCACCATGTCGGTCTCGTAGTCCTCGATCTCGAATGTCACGCGGCTGTAGCTCGCCGGATCGGCCGCCTGCGAAGCGTTCGCCCAGGTGATGACGAGGCGGGACGGCGGCAGGATCTCAACCACCTGACCGACGAGTTGCAGCGTCCGTTCCTCATCGGCGCGGATATGCTGCCATCCCGAACCGGGCTTCCAGTCGGAAACGTTCTCGTGGCCCCAGTAGCGCCGGGCGATCTCCGGTTTCGTTATGGCCTCGAACACCTTTTCCGGCGTCGAGAGAATATAGGTCACGTACACAAAGCTGGTCGTATCCCTGGTCATCATCACTCTCCTTCGAGTTCTTTTTTCTGGCCTTCGAGTTTTTGGCCTTCGAGTTCTTTTTTCAGGTCGTGCAGCAGGCTGAGCCGCTGATGTTCGAATTTACGCACCCAGCGTTCGTAGACCTCGTGAAGCGGTACGGGGTTGATGAAATGGAGCTTTTCCCGGCCGCGCCTGACCGTGCTCACCAGATTGGCCGTCTCCAGTATTCCGAGATGCTGCGTGACGGATTGCCGGGCCATGTCCAGGTTGTCGCACAGCTGTCCGAGCGTCTGCCCGTTCTTTTCGCACAGAAGATCAAGCAGTTTCCGGCGCGTCCCGTCGCCCAGCGCCTTGAAAACAATGTCAGCGTCCATCGGCCTCACTCAATATGTAAGGCACGTTATGCAGGTAATTGCCTGCATGTCAATTCAATATCATTTTCGAATCGCAATACGCCGATCAGCCAACGCGCCGCCCTTCAGCGTCAATCATCAACTGGCCGTCTTCCTTGGCGAAAGGCCCCGGTGGATAGCGATCGATCAGGTCGAGCATAGTCTCGGACGGACGACACAGTTTCACGCCGCGACCGGTGACAACGAGCGGCCGATTGACCAGAACCGGTGCTTCAAGCATGGCGGCGAAGATGGCCTCATCGCTGACGCCGTCTGCCAGCAGGCCCATCTCCTTTGCCGGAGACTTGGTTTCACGCAAAGCCTGACGGGGCGTGAGCCCGGCGGTGGTCAGGAGCGTCAACAGCAATTCGCGCGTCCAGCCCACCTTCAGATATTCGACAACCACCGGCTGATATCCCGCGGCTTCGAGTACGGCCAGCACATTGCGCGAGGTGCCGCAGTCAGGATTGTGAAAAATGATCGGGGTCATGCGGATACCTCATGCATGGGTTTCAGAAGCCAGGTGCAGACCCAGAGCGCCAGCAGCGCCCCGGCGATCTGGGCGAGGATGAACATCGGTGCATCAACCGGACGGATACCGGCGAAAGTGTCGGACAGGCTGCGCGCCAGCGTCACAGCCGGATTGGCGAAGGCGGTCGAGGCCGTGAACCAGTAGGCAGCGGTGATATATAGCCCGATCGCCACCGGCACGAAATCGCGCCGCGTCTTGTGCGTGGCGAAGATTGTCAGGATCAGGCCGAAAGTCGCCACACCTTCCGACAACCACTGTGACGGACCGGACCGGATTTTCTCGGAGAATTGCAGGAGCGGCTCGCCGAACATGGCGTGCGCCAGCCAAACCCCCGCGATCGCACCAATCACCTGCGCAACGACATAGGCGGTGGCCGGAACCGGTTTGAGTTCACGTTTCAAGGCGATGATCAGGGTGACTGCCGGATTGAAATGGGCACCCGAAATCGGCCCCAGCATGGTGATCAGTACGACCAGCATGGCGCCCGTTGCCACGGTGTTGCCTAACAAGGCAATGGCGATATTGCCACCGGATAAACGGTCCGCCATGATGCCGGAGCCCACAACCGTGGCCAACAGAAAAAGCGTGCCAATGCATTCGGCGAACAACCGACGGCTTAAGGTAGACATATCAGCACCCGCAGGCCAGTTTATCAATGACCGGCTGACACAGCTCCTTCCGACCGCCACAGCAATCTTCAAGCAGGAATGCCAGCAGGCCCTTTACCCCGTCCATATCGGCGAAATAACGGATCGAGCGGCCTTCGCGGACATTGCGGATCAGGCCGGCATGAGTCAGGATCGTCAGATTGGCCGACATGGTATTTTGCCGCACACCGAGCGCCTCACCTATCTCACCGGCCAACATGCCCTCCGGGCCCGCTGTCACCAGCAAGCGAAAAACATCAAGGCGGGTTTCCTGACCAAGCGCCGAAAAAGCGTCGAGAGATTGCAATTTATCCATAAATCAAGATTACATGATATATAGATATATTCAAACGCTAAATCAGACCCGCCCGATAACATTGTTTTTATTCCCCTTTTGGACTAGACCCTCGCCTCAACATTGTTATGCTTAGTCATCAACCATTCATTTGAATGCGGTTATCTCGGGGGATATCGCACAGGCACATACCGTCGCCTGCGCATCCATGAAGGGCCTTTGCCGGTTAAGGCCCGCTTCAGGGAGGAGTTCTGCCTTGATCAGCCTATTGGCCAGCCTGCTTATCAGCGCCGCCGCCACGACCGCCACCGACACGGCGTCCCCGTCCTCCTTCGTCGCTTTCGACCTCACCACCTGCGAAGGCGAGGATGCCGCCCGGCGCCTGCCAAAGCCAAAGGCGATCAGCCAGCTTCTGACGCGCTTTCCGATCGTGATCGATGTCGCCGATTTCAATGGCCCGCAAACGCCTTTAGCACAGCGTGTCGCTGCGGCCTGTGCCGATAATGCCTGCCTTACAGATGCGCATCTGACCGCGGGCAGCTATGCCGCGCTCAACCGCACCGTCGGCGCCATGCTGGAGTCGCGTGACGACGGCCGCTTCCGGCTGATCTGGACCGGCCAGGGTGCTGAACCCGCCACGCGGTCTGAGCGCATCGCCGCCTTTTTTGACCTGTCGCACGACACCTACGCCCTGCAATGCCTGGCCGCGCCGCCACCACCGCCGATCAGTGCGCCGGTGATCGCCGCCGTGCCCGCGCCTCAGGACGCCAAACCGAAAAGGGGCCTGCGCGGCGTCGTTTCGCGCTGGCGGATCGCCTCGACAGTGAACGAGACCGAGAAGGACGATTATACCAAGCGCGACCCGGCGCGGCTGTCCTATGTCGACAGCGCCACCGACATCGAGCCGGTGATTTCGGCCAAGGGCGTCATCGCCGCGCCCGCCATCATCACATGGGGCGACCAAGCCGTCGCCACCAAGGGCTTCGGCGATATCCGGCCCTTCGCCGGCTATGAACGCATATCAAGCGTCGATCCTGCCAGCGAAGTCAACAATCTCGATTTCGGTCTGCGCGGCCATTTCCGCTTCGCCCGTAATGACGGCAAGGAGGCCTATATCGGCGGCCTGACCGCGGCCTACGAAACCGACGACCGTTTCAAGTCCGCCCTGACGCGTTTCGAAGCTTCGCTGAGCCTGCCGCTCAAGGCCTGGACGGACCGGACCTTCCCCGGCAACGGCTCGTCGCAATGCGTCATCTGCCAGACAGCGAACATGACCCTGGTGTCCGACTATGTCGAGGTCAGCGATCCCGGCGACAAGGTGGCCCTTCTCAACCTGCCGCAATATGCCCGCCTCGGGTTCGACGCCGGCTGGGACGTGCGTCTCAATCGCGGCAAGGACAAGCCGAGTTTTGGCCTCAATGTGCAGTATAGCCGCCGCGACGACCTGCGCAGTGACGGCGCCACGGCCAGCCGCATGATTTCGCGGGCCGCCTATTACCCGACGCCGCAAAGTCATTATGTCTTCGGTCTCGAATATGACAAGGGCGAAGACCTGATCTCGTTCAGCAATATCGATCGCTGGATGCTGACCTGGGGCTACAGGCAATAGGGGGCTACAGGCAGTAAGTTTTCAGACTCCATACCCTAGCAATTTACTCAGCTTTAGCCTATTTACGCGCCCATGACCGTCTGCGCCGTCCCCCTTGTCCAATCGGCTGATCTTGATGCCGCCATCGCCGCCACCCGCCAAAGCGTCGGGTTGCCGGAGGGGTCGCGTGTGGTCGCCGCCATGTCCGGCGGAGTCGATTCCACCGTGGTTGCCGCCTTGCTGCACCAGGCCGGCTATGAGGTCATCGGCGTCACGCTCCAACTCTATGATCATGGTGCGGCGTTGAAAAAGACCGGCGCCTGCTGCGCTGGCCAGGACATCCACGACGCCCGCATGGCCGCCGAAAAGATCGGCATCGCCCACTATGTGCTCGATTACGAAAGCCGCTTTCGTGATTCAGTGATCGAGGAATTCGCCGACAGCTACCTGCGCGGCGAAACCCCGGTGCCGTGCATCCGCTGTAATCAAAGCGTGAAGTTCCACGACCTGCTCGATGTTGCCCGCGATCTCGGCGCCGAAGCCATGGCCACCGGTCACTATGTCGAACGCTCCGTGGACGGACAATTGCGCCGCGCCGCCGATACTTCGCGTGACCAGAGTTATTTCCTCTTCGCCACCACCAAGGCGCAGCTCGATTTCCTGCGCTTTCCGCTGGCCGGCATTCCCAAGCCGCAGGTGCGTGATATCGCCGTGCAACTGGGCCTGAAGATCGCCCACAAGCCCGACAGCCAGGACATCTGCTTCGTGCCGGAAGGCAAGTATACCACCCTGATCAACAAGCTGCGTCCGCAAGGCATGGAAAAGGGCGATATCCGCCATATCGACGGCCGCGTGCTCGGTAAGCATGACGGCATCACCGGCTATACCATCGGTCAGCGCCGGGGCCTGAATGTCGCCGTCGGCGAACCTTTGTTCGTCACCCGCATCGATGCCGACGCCCGCGCCGTCATCGTCGGGCCGCGTGAAGCCCTGCTGACACGCGCCCTGACGCTCAAGGAAACCAACTGGCTGGGCGATGAAATCGATCTGCTTACCGCCGCCCGCACCAACAAGCCCGTGCTGGCGCGTGTCCGTTCGACCCGCCCGCCGGTTCCGGCACGCCTGATCACAAGCAGCAGCGGTATCGAAGTCGAGTTCGACGGCGCCGAGGAAGGTGTGGCCCCCGGCCAGGCCTGCGTGCTGTATGACCCTGCCGATGACGGCCGGGTCCTCGGCGGTGGCTTTATTGCCAGCACACGGGCGGCCATAGCGTAACAAGATACCGCGAAGATCAAAATCGCGCTTGTGAGAAAAACTCAGACAATATATCGTATACATATATTGCCGGGAGAATTCCATGAAGCCGTTTCGCCTCACCGCCATCCTGTTTTCCGCTACTCTGTTGCTACCCACTTTCGGACACGCGCAGACCGCGCCTGCGGAAGCGGCTGAAAGCGCGGAAGCACCTGAAATTATCGTCACTGTCACCGAAAGCGCCAATCTGCGCACCCTGGCGGATCAGCAGGGCTATGACGGCCACTCGTCGGCTAATTATCTCTTCATCGTACCGGTCAAAACAAATGTGCTCGGCAAACAGGGCGGCGGCCCCGGTATCGATACCGGCAAATGGCCCGATGACGCTTCGCTCGTTCTGCTTGTAAAAGGCAATGTCTATGGCGGTGGTGGCAATGGCGCCGATGGCGGAGACACCCCCATGGTGCGTGACGGCGGCCGCGGCGGCGATGCTATTTACGTGCAGGCGCCGATCGCCATCGCCATCACCAAAGGCGGCTCGGTCAAGGCCGGCGGCGGCGGCGGCGCGGGCGCGGACGGCATCGGGTCAGGCGGTGGCGGTGGCTTCCCCAATGGCAAAGGGGGGAATGGCGGCAGCGCGCTCCAGGGGGACGGCGGTTTTATCGTCGCCGGCAATCAGGGCTATTACGGGACCATCGGCGGTGGCAGCAAGGGTGGCCAACGCGGCGCGCCCGGTGGCGATGGCGGCAATACCGGGCAGCCGGGGCAGTCGCTCAGTCGTGTCGGCGGCGGCGAAGGCTTCGCCATCCGCACCAATGGCAATGATGTGGTTCTCGACAATAAAGGCGACTTGCGTGGTCAGGCTGGCTAGGCGCTAATCGACGCTGGCGCTGTACCAGTCACCGCGCGCGGCGACCTCGACCGGCATACCGAACAGCTCGGTCAAACGCCGGCTGTTCAGCAGGTCCGCCTTGTCGCCTTCGTGCAAAACCTTGCCGTGGCGCAGCATGACGATATGAGCGATCTCCGGCAGGATTTCCTCGATATGATGCGTCACCAGAATCAGCGTTGTGCCACCCTGTGCCAGACCGCGCAAGCCTTCGAGAAACACCCGCCGCGAGGCCGGATCGAGCCCGGCGCACGGTTCATCGAGCAACAGCGCCTTCGGCCGATGGACCAGCGCCCGTGCGATCAGCACGCGCCTCGCCTCTCCGGTCGAGAGGGTGGACATATCGCGCCCGACCAGATGATCGGCGCCGGTCTGAATCAATGCCTCACGACTGCGCATCCGCATCTCTTCGGTGACGGCATGCTGCTTCCACAGGCCGCGCGCTGCGAAGAAACCGGAAACAACGCAGTCGAAAACCTCCAGCGGCGGATGGGCATCGAAATCAAGCTGCATTGAAGACGACACAATCCCCATCAGGCTGCGCAGTTCGGCGACGTTCCACTTTTCATGGCCGAACAACGACACATGACCGCCGGCCAGCGGATAAATCTGGCGGGTGATCAGTTTGACGAGGGTCGACTTGCCGGAACCGTTCGGCCCCAGAATGGCGGTATGCTGGCCGGCCTCAAGCGTCAGGCTGAGACCGTCGAGCAGATGGCGTTTGCCGCGCACTACGGAGGCATCGCGTATGGTAAGCAGAGAAAGGTCGGACATAGGCCGTCCCATACAGCGCTTCCGGCAAAAAAACTATTGCGTATGGGACATTCCCATACGCGAACAGTCAGGCCAATACGTGAACAGTCAGGAAAACGCTTGTTTCAGCCGGCATTTATTTTCTTCTGCAAGTTGCCAGGTAAAAGGGGCGGACCTCAAAGCCCGACCTTGTCCATATCGCTGAGCCGCAGCTTCAGCACTTACGGAAAAAGTGAGAAAAACTGGTGGTTGGAGGCGGATCCGAACCGCCGACCTGTGGGTTATGAATCCACCGCTCTAACCAACTGAGCTACCCAACCAAACCAGTGCCATATTCCGGAGCGGATCGCTCACGTTCCGGAAGGAAGCGCCTAATAGCCAATAAGTTTGTCGGGTTCAAGGGTTTGATAAGTGATTTTGCGCAATTTGTTCGAGGGTTGCCACCAGACGCGCCTGACCGGCCTCCAGACTGAACTGCGACAAGGCATGGCTTTGCGCGGCGCGGGCCTTGTCCAGCGTGATTTTCCAGTCGCCGAGCGCAACGCTGATAGCCGCCGCCAGCCCTTCCGCGTCTTCCGCCGGACACAACTGCCCCAGCGCGCCATGCTGCAAAATCTCCTTCGGACCGTCGATATCGGTGGCCACCACCGGTACGCCCGCCGCCATGCTTTCAGCCACCACCAGCCCGAACGGCTCAACGCGCGACGGCAATACGAACAGGTCGAGCCCGTGCAGGTAGTTCGCCGGCTCGTCGATCCAGCCGGCGAACTGGACGCGGTCGGACACCCCCTCATCGATGATCAGGCGCGTCAGGTGCGGCATTTCCGGGCCATCACCGCCAATTTTCAGGAGAACGTCCAGGCCCTGCGCTTTCAGAATGGCCATGGCGCGCACCATGACATCTATGCCCTTGTTGACATGCAGGCGCCCCAATGTGCCGAGCACCGGTGTACCTGTCGGCGCCGCTTTGACGGGCCGTTCGTGCAACGGGCCGAAATTGGCGACGGTAAACAGCGGCATATCCGGATGCGCCGCCTTTACACTGTCACGCACAGATTCCGACACACAGATCACGGCGTGCAGGCGGCTGAGCTGGCCCTTGTGGCGAAAATTATGCACCACCTGCACCGTCTTCTTCGCTGTCCCGAGAAAAGGCAGCAGGGCGATGCCGGTGGCGCGGTTGCCGTGTGTCAGTACGATATCCGGTTGAAACGCCTGGGCGATACGACGCAATGTCCAGGCGGCGAATGGATCATGATTGACCAGCGCATTGACCGGTCGGAACCGCTCCGGCGGCAGGTGATGCGCCAGCACGCCATCGCTGTGGCCAAGGCTCAAGGTCTCGATTCCCGCCGCCGTCATCGCCTCGTGATAACGCAGGGACATGGTTTCGACACCACCGCGCACCTGGGCCAGCATGATATTGAGGACGCGCATGGAAGACTTATCCGGAAACAGACGAAAAACTCGGGTTTTATCGTACAGATATTCGGCGGAATTACAGCCCTTTACCGCCATTTTCGTTCGCATGCCCATTTAGCTGGTATCCACAAGGCGCAAATTTGTTTCAATTGACGCTTTCCGGTGTTTTTTGGTAGAAATTTGCGCTGTTTGTGCCCAATAATAAGCCAATGTTGTGCTGAGAAGCGTTCCGGGGGTAAATTTTGTCCGATCTTATTGATGAACTCGACGCACGTATCCTGGAACTGATCCAGGAAGACGCCTCGCTCTCCGTAGCTGATCTGGCCGAACGCGTGGGCCTGTCACCATCGCCGTGCTGGCGACGGATCAAGCGGCTGGAGGATCTGGGCGTCATTCGCAGACGCGTGACGGTGCTCGACGCCGAAAAGCTGGGACTGGGTTTCGAGGTTTATGTGTCGGTCAAACTTTCATTACCCTCGCGCACCAATCTGGAAGCCTTCGAGGCGCGGCTGGAAAACTGGCCGGAAGTGGTCAGTTGCCAGACCGTTACCGGCCACGAGGACTATATGTTGCGGGTGATGACGCGCGACATGCACGCCTATGACGACTTCCTGCGCGACAAACTGCTGGCATCGGATCTTGTTTCCGGTGTGGAAAGCCGCATCATCATGCGCAGCGTGCGCCAGACCACGGCCGTTCCGATCAGCCTGGTGGTCGACATGACGAAAACGGAAGCACCGAAAGCGGTGGCACAGAAATGAAACAACTGGTTTTCGCCGCCGCGCTTGTTCTCGCCATGGCCTTCGCCCCTGCGCAGGCGCAGGTCATCGACCCGGCTTCCGATCTCGGTCAGTTCCGCAGCCTTCGCGGCGACGGCATGACCGCGCTCGATAAAGGCGACACGGCCACGGCGCTGAACGATTTCGCCAAGGCGCAGGCTATTCTGCCGGATTCGCCCTCCATTCCCCTGCTGCGGGCGCAGGCTTTCCTGAAACAGAAGCGCAAACCCGAAGCCAGGGCGGCGCTGCTCGATTACCTGCGGCGCGGCAACCTGCTCGATCTTACCAAAAACACCGAGTTCAACGCCATCTGGGACGGTAGCCTCGAAGACCAGCTACAGGCCAACCAGACAGTGGTGGGCGATATGGAAGGCCTGACTGCCCTCAAAGGCTTTCATATCGTGGAAGGCCTGGCTTACGCGCCGGAACAAAGCCAGCTTTTCCTGAGCAGCGTCCATACCGGCAAGGTCATCGCCATGTCGCCGGAAGGCGCGCGCGATGTCATTGAGTTCCGGCCGGGCGTCGCCGCCTGGGGGCTGGGCCTGCGTGACGGCACCCTGTGGGCTGCCACGGTGCAGAGCCGCCAGACTCAAGGGTACGATCCCGCCAAGCCGATCGCGTCCAAAATCGTTGCTTTCAACGCGACGGACGGCAAGGTTATTTCGGCGGTCACCGATCCCTTGAAAGCCGACCGCGAATTCGGCCACCTGCTGCTGGGCCGCGACGATCTCTATGTCGCCGATACCGCCCACGGCGAAGTCCTGCGCCTGACCGCCTACGGCAAGGCCCTGGAGGTGCTGATCCCCGAAGGCTATATGGACAGCCCGCAGGGTCTGGCCGAGAACACTGACGCCACGGCGCTGATGGTTGCCGATTTCACCTCCGGGCTTTACCGCGTCGATCTCACGACCGGCGGCATGGCGCGTCTGTTGCCGCCGGCGGATGGCAATCTTCTGGGGATCACCTCGCTCAGCCGTTACGGCAATGACCTGATCGCGGTGCAGAACGGCCTCAAACCCAACCGCATCCTGCGTCTGCACATGTCGCCCGACTGGGCGCAGGTTGAAACCGTCGAAATACTGTTGCGGTCGGACAAGCTGCTGTCGCAACCGTCGCAAGGCATGGTGGCGGGCGATGAGTTCGTCTTTGCCGCCAACAGCCAATGGGCCAATCTCGACGATCGCGGCAATGCGAAGACGGAAGATCCCGAAGCGGCGATTATCGGCGTAATCAAGCTTAAGCCTTAGCTTTCTGTTTCCGAGTTTGCCGCGCAGTAATATCGCTCTTTACCAGCCGCTCTCTTGTTTGCGGCGTTCCTCATAACGGACGCGCGCCGCATCCATCCGGTCTGAATTCGCCAATACCCATTCGGCCAGGGCCTTCACCGGACATAAAAACTCCCGCCCCAGATCGGTCAGGGCATATTCCACCTGCACCGGCACGACCGGGGTAACGGTTCGGGAGACGAAGCCGTTTTCTTCCAGGTCTCGTAAGGTTGAGGCCAGCACCTTCTGACTAATCTCGCCGATCTCACGGCGCAAGGCGTTGAAGCGTAGTGGACCGTTTCCAAGCACGCGGATGACGAGCATGGTCCACTTGTCGCTAATGCGGGCCATCAGACGGCTGATGTGCTCGCAGCGCGCGGTATCCTGATGGTTATCTGGTTTCGGCAAAGTGCCTCCTTGTTGAAGGTCGGTAACTTTCATAAACTGGTATCTCTTAGAAACCAGCATACCAGAAGTGACCATGAAAGCGAAGCCCCTTCGTTCATGGCGCTGTCTGCATAAAGTTCCCGTGAGGTTACCATGACATCCAAACCCAGGATCGCCGTCATTATCGGCTCCACCCGGCCCACCCGCTTCGCCGATGTGCCGGCGCGATGGATACTCAAACAGGCACAGGCCCGCGACGACATGGAGGTGGAACTGGTCGATCTGCGTGATCATCCCATGCCCTTCTTCGATGAGGTGGCGTCAAACATGTGGGCGCCCAGTCAAAATGCCGAGGCTGTCCGCTGGCAGGAAACGATCGCCCGGTACGACGGCTATATTTTCGTGGTGGCGGAATACAATCATTCCATAACGGGCGTGCTGAAGAACGCACTGGATCAGGCTTACAAGGAATGGATACGCAAGCCTTTCACCGCCATCGGCTATGGCGGCGTCGGCGCGGCGCGGGCCATCGAGCACCTGCGCCTGATCGGCATTGAACTGCAAATGGTCTCGACCCATGCCGCCGTCCATATTGGCGGCAGCGATGCCCAGGCTATTCATCCAATGTTCGGTGGACAGCCCATCGAAACGATCGAGGCGCACCTGCTGCCGTCAACCAAAACCGCACTTGACGAACTGGTCTGGTGGGCGAAGGCGACAATGAATGCCAGGGCACTGGATTGATAAACGCCCGGTCTTACCTGGGAGCCTAATATCATCAATGGCACATCCGATAGCCACTAACCTGTAACACGCATCGATTGTCACAGGATTGACGCAAGGGTTTCCCTACACCTAAACGTGACTCAAATGGCGCTTGCCAACTCCATTAATGCGATTTATTCTCACTCGCATTAATGGAGTTGGCTTCCATGGTGTTATTGAGTCTCGGCCCTCAGGCCCTTATTGCCCTTCTGCGTGCGGATAAACGTCCTGCTGGCCCAGCCCTGGACCCGTTCTGGCTATCCGCTGCGGCGGAGCCCCTGCTCACAGCCCCTTTCGAACCGGAAGAGCTGTCGGCATTTCCTCCATTTTTACAATCATCTAATTAGTTAACAAATTATTATTGTCATACGGCTGTCTCTATGGCAAAGCTGGCACCAGCCTTGCGTAACACCTACGCAAAGGGCTTCGGACTGTACCGAAAACGGACAGCCGGCCCGCAGGCTTACAGGTGCGGAAAATGCGTATGCGAACAGTTGTTTTGGGAACTCTCCTGGCCGTTTTGGCCGCCGGCGGCGTGATGATCGCCACCCTGGCCGATGCAGCCACCCTGACACCCGATTTCAACACGCTCAGCCGCCCCGATCAGACACTTTCGCGCAGCGGTGATTTCGACGGCGACGGCCGTACCGACGAACTGTATATGGTCAACGAGGCCGATACCGGTCGCGTCGCCATTCATGTCCGCCTCAATACCGCCACGGGCGCTCAGGATATCCGCGTCACCAGCCTCGACAGCGGCAACAGCACGCCCAACCTGCATGTCGCCGCCGCCGGCTTCTACCAGGCCGATTGCGGCACTTACACGACGGATTGCGCCACCACAGGCATTCGCACCACGCACGACAGCCTGATTCTCGGCCTCGACGGCGACACCACTGTGTTGCTGCACTGGCAGGTCGATCATTTCGAGACGGATTTTATCCGCAATGACGAAGCGCGCATGGCGCGTGCCTTTTCCGCGCTCTACGCCCTGAACCGGTAAGAGAACAGATAGACAAACGCAAACAAAGATATGGACAACCGCGCGATATTTTCGCGCGGTAACATACGCATGCGCAATCTATTATCTTTGCATTATCTTTCATTCTCCACTTATTATTAAAATTATTTTGCTTGGTTATGCGCCGTGAGCATGGCTACATCGGCCAGCCAAAAATCGAAAAAAGTAAGAGTTCAACTGACATATGGGCCGATCAGCAGATTACAGTAAGCAGAGGTGCGCCATCGCGGCCAGCCTCGAAATTGTCGGCGAGCCATGGACCTTGCTGATCATTCGCGATGCGTTTGACGGCCTGTGCCGGTTCGAACAGTGGCAGGAAGCCCTGGGGCTGGCCCGCAATGTGCTGGCCGCGCGCCTGAAACATCTCGTCGCCCACGGCATCTTCGAACAGCGCCTCTATTGCGAACGTCCGCGCCGTTACGAATATGTGCTGACTCAGAAAGGCCGCGAACTGCGCCCGATGATCGTCTTCATGAGCGATTGGGGCGCCCGTCATGTCTATGGCGAGGAAAAACCGGTTACCGAATTTATCCACGAAACCTGCGGCCATTCGCTCAGCCCGGTGGCGCACTGTGCGCACTGCGAGCAGCGCGTGCAGATGACCGACCTGTTCTCGCAGCAGAATCCGGACGCCAAGTCGATCGGCGAACTGAACCGCGCCCGTCTCGTCGCCGAAGAGATCGAATAGACGCAATCCCGGTCTCCTGATTGCGCCGGCATTACGGTCACGGTCGAATTGCGTCTGCCCCCGCCCTTGACTTTAAGTTTTATTTAAATTTATATGCACCCGAGATAAAGAATGTTAATTCTGTCCGGGAGCCACCCATGTCCGCACATCCTCAAAAGCGTCCCATGCCACGCCTCGTGTTCGGCTTTATCCGCCTGTTGACCGGTTTTGTCACCCTGGCCTATCTTGCCGCAGCCATGATATTCAAGGCGCATGAAATCCAGAATGCAAATCCCGTCCTCTACCCGGATATCATCGACCTTCTGATGCCCCGCCCCATCCTGCTCGTCTACGGCATTGCCCCTCTGCTCATCGCCATCGCGATCTACCATCTTTACCGGTTCACCCTGGCTGGATGCGATCCGCTGACCCGCAATTTCACACCGGCCGGCCTGCGCGCCCTGCGCCTGTCCGGCCTGTTTCTGTCAGCCGGCGGCATTGTTTTCATGGGGTTCGAGACTCTTTTGGGCCGCCTCATCGGCGTTGCCACCCTGCCATTCAATTCAAGCACCGGCCTGCCATTCCTGATCATCGGTTTTGCCCTCGCGACTATATCGGGCAGTGGCAGCTTTCTGGCGTCCAAAGCCCAAAAACTGCGCTCGGATCTGGATCAGATCGTATGAAATCGCACCTTCTCTCACGCATCACACCGTCTTTTATCGGCTGGAGTCTGCGGGCAATAGCAGCCCTGCCTGTCCTGCTGATCACCCTGACACTGGTCTGGAACCATCAGGCCCTGACCTTTCTCGCCTCGCAACTTACCGCCAACCCGACCGGCGTATTCAAAACGCTGGGCTATGGGCTGCCCATGATCGGCTGGGCCTTTTACGGCGCAGCCCTGTGGGTTGGCGCGACGGTTGTCGGCCGGTTGCGGCATCGCAAAGTGGCCTGGGAAGGATCGCTGGCGGTTTCGGGCGGATTGCTGGCGTCAGGCTCTCTGTTCCAGCTTTTGTGGACCAGTCATGCTCTCCATATGTGGATGTATTATTCGGGGCCCTTGCCGGCGCATACCAATATCAGTTTGCAGGCCCTTCTTTGCCTGATCGCCCTGATCGGCATCCTGATGGCCGCCGCCAGCCTGCGTATCCATCGTATGCGCTCGGAACTGGACCAGATCGTCTGATGCCCGTCCGCGTTACGCTCGATATCATGCTGGCCCGGCGTAAGGTGCGGGCCAAGGATCTGGCAGCGCGCATTGGCCTGTCCGAAACCCAGATGTCCTTGCTGCGCACCGGCAAGGTCAAGGGCATGCGCTTCGACACGCTGTCGAAGATTTGTTTGATCCTTGAGTGCCAGCCGGCCGATATTATGGAATATGATCCGGACGATAATGACCTGACACAGGCGGAGGATTGAACATGCGGATATTAAGCCTGCTGACGGCCAGTTTGCTGTGCGCGGCGCCCGTCGCGCCGAAACCGTCCGGCTGATGAGCTATAATATCCGTGTCGACGTCAGCAGCGATAATCCGCGCTGGGCCGACCGGCGCGAGCCAATAGCGAGGCCATCGATCATATCTTCATTAACCGCGCGCTATCCGTCAGCCGTTTCGGCGTGCTGACCGACAGTTTCGAGGGTCGGGTAATCTCGGACCATTTCCCCATCGTGGCAGATGTGGTCCTGCCCTAAAACCGGCATAAAAAAGTCCGCGCGGCTGAACCACGCGAACTTTCTCAAATGCTCAAATCTTAGCGATGATTGCCGCGGATCAGCAGAGCGCCGAGAATAAAGCCAACGCCCAGTGCAATGGCGGCTGAGGGCAACGGATTGTCCTCGATCTTCTGTTTTGCCTGGCTGGTATAGCGCTTCACATCGTCGCTGGTATGATCGGCGAAATCGCGCACCTTCGCCTCGGCTTCCTTGGCACGTTCGGCCACCACATGCGTGGCGTGTTCGACCTCGTGCCTGATCATTTCGGAAATCGATTCAACATCGCCTTCGTTCAGCGATTCCAGCTTACGGGCAGCGGCCTTGGCTTTAGCGGATAACATGGGGGCTCCTCAGAATGTGACAGTTGGTCTGAACCTAACCGGAATATAGTGATTAAACCGTTCGGATTTCAGGCGGTTTTATAATTTTTTTGTGAGGCGCCGGCCTTGACTCGCTCCAGCCCCGGCACTACTTCAAAGCCGCCTTAGCACTCGTCAAGGGCGACTGCTAACACGCACCTTTATCAAAATGAAAATGGAGACATCCCATGAGCTTTCGCCCGTTAGGCGACCGCGTTCTGGTCAAGAGAGTTGAAGAAGAAGCCAAGACCAAGGGTGGCATCATCATCCCCGACACCGCCAAGGAAAAGCCGCAGGAAGGCGAAGTCGTCTCGGTCGGCCCCGGCGCACGCAATGACAAGGGCGAGCAAGTCGCGCTCGACGTCAAGGCCGGCGACCGCATCCTGTTCGGCAAGTGGGGCGGCACGGAAGTCAAGATCGACGGCGAAGACCTGCTGATCCTGAAGGAATCCGACGTT
>FSVH01000090.1_pt1 | contig 24545 bp, 21 predicted proteins | sample 1637631 | NCBI WGS metagenome assembly FSVH01 (sample SAMEA3914814, study PRJEB12502) | metagenome | biome: forest; material: soil | place: USA | collected 2011-09-16 | depth 0.1 m | reverse complement strand
TTTGTTTTAAGGATCAGCAACCGTCTCCCGCAAGGTATCCAGTCTCATGAGCGCCACCATCCCGCCCCCCGAAGTCATCTATGTCGACGCCCACAAGGTTGCCTGTAACGGCGGCGGCGGTGCGCTTGGCCATCCGCTGACCTATTACGATCTCGGCGAAGACGGCACAGCCGAATGCGGCTATTGCGACCGCAAGTTCGTTCACCAGAGCCATGCCCACGAATATACCGATCCGGCACCGCGTCCGGAAGGCGAGCACTAAACTTGCGTTTCCTGCATACAATGGTGCGTGTGCATGATCTCGATGCCTCGCTGAAATTCTGGTGCCAAGGGCTGGGTCTTATCGAGACCCGCCGCATGGAATCGGAAAAAGGTCGCTTTACGCTGGTGTATCTGGCCGCGCCTCTCGATGAAGACCATGCGCAATCCTTCAAGGCGCCCGAACTTGAACTGACCTGGAACTGGCCGGATGCCGACGGTAATGCCGAAATCTATACCGGCGGCCGCAATTTCGTCCACCTCGCCTATGAGGTCGATGACATTTACGCCACCTGCCGGCACCTGAGCGACATGGACGTGGTGATCAACCGCCCGCCGCGCGATGGCCATATGGCCTTTATTCGCTCCCCGGACGGCATTTCGGTGGAACTGCTGCAAAAGAACGGCTCTCTGGCACCGACCGAACCGTGGGCTTCTATGACCAATACCGGAAACTGGTGATATCCTGTCTCGCCCGCCCCATTTATGGGGAGGGGGGACCATCGCGCAGCGATGGTGGGAGGGGCCTCAATCATGCGAACCATTCGGACTGAAGCCAAGATCAAAACCGCACGGCGGCTCCGCAAAGCGCTTACCAAGCCTGAACTCTGGTTGTGGCTGCGCTTGAAGCGCCGCAATTCAGACGGCCTCATCTTTCGCAATCAGCATCCAATTGGCCCATATGTGCTCGACTTCTACTGCGCGAAAGCAAAGCTATGCGTTGAAGTGGATGGTGAAATCCATACGCATGATCAACAACGCGAACGAGACACGGTTCGAGACAAATGGCTCGAAGATCAAGGCATCCATGTTCATCGTATTATCGCGCGAGACTTGCTAGCTGATCCGGACATGACGGCCGTAGGGATATTTGATCTAGCCATCCAACGCATTGCTCTGCTGGCAAAAGCCCCTCCCACCGTCGCAAGCGACGGTCCCCCCTCCCCGTAAACGGGGCGGGCGAATTGCTGCCATTCCCTGTCGCTTTGATTTGGCATGACGGACGGAACGTCCTATGAAGACAGCCGAACACCCCCTGCGCAGAAAATCCCTTATGTCAGATACCGAAAAACAGAAGCGCCTCGTCCTGATCGACGGCTCCGGCTATATCTTCCGCGCCTATCACGGCCTGCCGCCCCTGACGCGCAAGTCGGATGGCCTGCCGATCGGCGCCGTCAGCGGCTTCTGCAACATGCTGTTCAAGCTGATCAAGGAAAACCGCGGTGACGATGCCCCGTCGCACCTGGCGGTCATTTTCGACGCCGGCTCGAAGACCTTCCGCAATGAACTCTACGACCTGTACAAGGCGCATCGTCCGCCCCCGCCGGAAGACCTGATCCCCCAGTTCCCGCTGATCCGCGACGCCACCCGCGCCTTTGGCCTGCCCGCCGTCGAAATGCCCAATTTCGAAGCCGACGACCTGATCTGCACCTATACCCACCTCGCCAAGAAGGACGGCTTCAAGGTCACCATCATCTCGTCCGACAAGGACCTGATGCAGCTCGTCGATGACGATGTCAGTTTGATGGACCCGGTCAAGGGCACCATGGTCGGCCGCGAAGGCGTGATCGAGAAGTTCGGCGTGCCGCCCGAACTGGTGGTCGATGCCCAGGCCCTGATCGGTGACTCGGCCGATAATGTGCCGGGCGCACCCGGCATCGGTGTCAAGACCGCCGCGCAACTGCTGCTCGAATACGGCAATCTCGATGCCGTGCTAGCCCGCGCCGGTGAGATCAAGCAGGAGAAGCGTCGCCAGACCCTGATCGACTTCAAAGACCAGATCCTGCTGTCGCGTGAACTGGTGACCCTGCGCTGCGATAGCCCCACGCCGGTCGATATCGACACCTTTATCCTCAAGGAACCCGATCAGGACATTCTCGCGGCTTTCCTGGCATTGATGGAGTTCAATTCGCTGGCCAAACGTATCGGTGGCAATGCCCTGAGCCTGCTGCAAACCTCCTCGGCGCTCGACAAACTCCCGACCGCGCCAGTGTTGCGCCCGCTCTATGGCGCGCCGAAAGCTGGCCCCGCCGAAGCCGCCATCCAGCCGGTTCACCGTGAGACCTACGAATGCGTCCAGACCATGGAAGCGTTAGAGAAATGGATCGCCTGCGCCTATGAAGCCCAGGTCATCGCCGTCGATACCGAAACCGACGATCTCTCCGCCTCCCATTCTGGTCTGGTCGGCATTTCGCTGGCCGTCGGTGTCAATCAGGCCTGCTATATTCCGCTGGCCCATACCTCATCGGAGGGCTTCGATTTTGGCGATGGCGGCGGCCTGCAACAGATCGATTTCAAACAGGCCATCGCCGCGCTGAAACCGCTGCTCGAAGACCCGACCATCCTCAAGGTCGGCCAGAATATCAAGTACGACCTGTCGGTCCTGCACCGCCACGGCATCGATGTCGCGCCCTATGACGACACCATGCTGATCTCCTATGTGCTTGAAGGCGGGCTACACGGCCACGGCATGGACGAACTCAGCGAACTGCACCTCGGCCACACGCCGATCACCTTCAAGCAGGTGGCTGGTTCCGGCAAGTCGGCGAAATCGTTCAAGTATGTGGCGCTGAAAGAAGCCACGGAATACGCCGCCGAAGACGCTGATGTGACGCTGCGCCTGTGGCAGATATTGAAACCGCGGCTGGCGCAGCAGAGCCTGCTGACCGTCTATGAGACCTTAGAGCGCCAGATGCCCGCCGTTCTTTCGGAGATGGAACTGGCCGGCATCCGCATCGATCCGACGATCCTGCAAAGCCTGTCGCACGATTTCGGCACCCGCATGAACGCCATCGAACAGGAGGCGCAGGCCCTGGTCGGTCGGCCATTCAACATGAATAGCCCGCAACAGCTCGGCCAGATATTCTACGATGAAATGCAATTGCCCGGCGGCAAGCGCACCGCTTCTGGCCAGTGGGCCACCGACGTCAAGGTGCTGGAGGAACTGGCGGAAAGCGGCCAGCCGCTGGCGAAAATGCTGCTCGATTACCGCCAGATGGCCAAGCTCAAGGGCACCTATACCGACGCCCTTACCGGCTATGCCGATAAAAATACTCAGCGCATCCATACCAGTTTCCACCTGGCTGCCACCCCGACCGGCCGGCTGTCTTCCAACGAACCGAATCTACAAAATATCCCGATCCGCACCGCCGAAGGCCGCAAGATCCGCCGCGCCTTTATCGCCAAACCGGGCCACAAACTGATCAGCGCCGACTATTCCCAGATCGAACTGCGTATCCTCGCCCATATCGGTGATATTCCGCAGCTCAAGGCAGCTTTTGCCCGCGGCGACGATATCCACGCCATGACCGCCTCGGAAATGTTCTCGACGCCGATGGAGGAGATGACTTCCGAAATCCGCCGCCGCGCCAAGGCGATCAATTTCGGCATCATCTACGGCATTTCCGCCTTTGGCCTGGCCAACCAGCTCGGCATCGAACGCGGCGAGGCAGGCCGCTACATCGAGACCTATTTCGACCGCTTCCCCGGCATCAAGGCCTATATGGACGCCACCAAGGCCTATGTCAGCGCCAACGGCTTTGTCACCACCCTGATGGGCCGCAAGATCCATATTCCGGAAATCAACGGCAAGGGCGCGCTGAAATCCTTTGCCGAGCGCGCCGCCATCAATGCGCCGATTCAGGGCACCGCCGCCGATGTCATCCGCCGCGCCATGATGCGGATGCCCAAGGCGCTGATCGATGCCGGCTTCACCACGAACATGCTCCTCCAGGTCCACGACGAACTGATCTTCGAGGCGCCGGATGCCGAGGTCGAGGCCGTTATCCCGCTGATCAAGCGCATCATGCAGGACGCCACCCTGCCGGCGCTGGAGATGAGCGTGCCGCTGGTCGTTGAGGCCCATGCCGCACTCAACTGGGACGAGGCGCACTAGTGGCATCACAAAGCGCAATGAAGCCAGCGACATAAACGCCCCTTTTATGATTAATGCCTTCTTTACCAAACCTGCGTTATCTGGACGGATGTCAAGCGGGCTGCGTATTCAGGGCCAAACCGACCCGTCACAGCACACGCAGGCTGCCGGGTATGACCGATGTATGTGTACTCGGCCTGGGGAAACGCTATGCTGAAAAATATGACGATCCGCCTGCGTGTTATCGCGGCTTTTTCTATCGTCCTGGCCGCCACTCTGGGCATGGCCTTCTTTTCCGTCCAGCGCCTGGCGCTCGTGAATGTCGCGGCCGCCGATGTCTCGCAGAACTGGCTGCCCGCCGCCAACTTTCTCGGCGACCTGTCGCAGGATTTCGAGCTTTTCCGTTCGCGCCAGGGACAGACCATCCTGCTGACCGGCGACGCCCGCACCGCCATGATCGCGAAAATGGAAGATACGCGCCAGAGCATGGAAGCCGATTACAAGGCCTATAACGCCACGGTCACCACGGCCGAGGAACGGCCCCTTGCCGACGCGATCCGCAGCGGCATGGATGCCTATTTTGCAGAAGAAACCGGCTACAAGGCCGCTGTCCAGGCCGGCGATGCAGCCGGCGCCACCGCCATCTACACAACGACCATGCAACCGCTTGTGGAGACCCTGCGCGACGCCATCCACAAGGATCGCGCCTATCAGTTGAAGCAGGGCGGCATTGCGGCGGCTCGCGGCACGGCGCTCGGTAAAAACGCCACCTTCCTGCTCTACATCGCTTCCGCCCTCACCGCGCTGGTCTGCTGTATCATCGGCTTTATCATGATCCGCACCATCTCCATGCCCATCACCCGCATGTCCGGCGTGATGCTGAAACTGGCCAATGGCGACATCGCGGTCACCATCCCCAATACCGGCGAACGCAATGAAATCGGCGACATGGCCGGCACGGTCGAAGTCTTCAAGGACAACATGATCAAGAACCGCGCGCTTGAAGAAGAGACCCGCCAGGCCCGTGAAGACGCCGAAGTCCAGCGCAAGAAAACCATGTACGAACTGGCCGATCAGTTCGAAAACGCCGTCGGCGGCATTGTCGAAATGGTGTCTTCCGCCGCCACCGAAATGCAGGCCACGGCTTCGCAACTGACCTCATCGGCGCAGGAATCGGCCGCGCAGGCCACCTCGGTTTCCGCCGCCGCCGAAGAAGCCGGCACCAATGTCACCTCTGTTGCCGGTTCGGCCGAAGAACTGGGCGCCTCGGTGCAGGAAATCGGCCGTCAGGTCGAGCATTCGTCGATCAAGGCGCGCGAGGCCGTCCGCGAGGCCGATTCCACCGCCGCCATCGTTCAGGAACTATCCGAAGCCGCCGACCGCATCAACGGCATCGTCGACATGATCACCGGCATCGCCGCCCAGACCAACCTGCTGGCGCTTAACGCCACCATCGAATCGGCGCGTGCCGGTGAGGCCGGTCGCGGCTTCGCCGTCGTCGCCGCCGAGGTCAAGCAGCTGGCCCAACAGACCAGCAAGGCCACGTCAGAGATCAGCCAGCATATCGGCAGCATCCAATCGACCACCAAACGCGCCGTCGATGCCATCGAGAGCATCACCGGCACGATCCGCGACATCAACGACTCGTCATCGACCATTGCGGCCGCCGTCGAGCAGCAGGGCGCCGCGACCAGCGAGATCGTTCAGGCCGTCAATCAGGCGTCTATCGGCACGCAGGAAGTCACCGCCAATATCACCGGCGTGGCGCGCATGGCCGAAGAAACCGGCGCCGGCGCCTCACAGGTGCTCAGCGCTTCCGGCGAACTGGCGCATCAGGCGGCAAACCTGCGCAACCAGATCAACAGCTTCCTGGCGCATGTCCGGGCGGCTTAAGCTGACCGGGCCACATAATCAGTACGCGGAGAGGTAACAAAAAACCTTTCCGCGTATTCGGTAACCTTAATCCGTTTTTTACCATGTCGGACGTATGACCAGTTTCAGTGTCGAAGCGGGCTGCGTTTTTCAGGACCAAAACCGATCCATCGCAGCATAACGCAGGCTGCCGGATGCGACCTTTTTATAGTGCCGGTCCAGGGGAATTGCGTTCGTCATGCTGAAAAAACTTACCATTCGCGCCAAGGTGATCCTTGGTTTCGCGCTTGTACTCTGCGCCTCGGTCGCCCTGGGCGTCTTTTCCATGCAGCGCCTGGGTACGGTCAACGCCTCGGCGAAGGACGTCGCCACCAACTGGCTGCCTGCCGCCAATGTGCTGGGCGATCTGTCACAGGATTTCGAGCAGATGCGTGGCCGCCAGGGCCAGCTGATTGTCGTTCCGGCCGAAGGACGCGCCGAGATGAAGGACAAGCTGGCCGCTTCCGAAGCCCTCATCGCCGCCGACCTGAAGGCCTATGAGCCGCTGACGACGGATGGTGAGGAACGCCAGATGGCCGAAGCGATCAAGTCGGCCATGGCCACCTATATCGCCGATGATGCCCCGCTGACCGCCCAGATCGAGGCTGGCGATACGGCCGGCGCGGCAACCCGCTATATGAATGACATGCAGGACAACGCCAACGCCGTCCGCAAGGCTATCCGCGCCGACCGCGCCTTCCAGCTTGACTCAGGCAACAAGGCCGCGATGGCCGGCGTCGCCCAGGGCAATGCCGCCATCACCTTCATCATGATCGCGCTCGCCATCACCGCGGCCTTCTGCGTCGCTATCGGCTGGCTGATGATCATGGGCATTTCGAAGCCGCTGGGTGAACTGGCATCTGCCTTTACCCGCCTGTGCAACAGCGACACAAATGTCGTCGTGCCCTGCAAGGACGAGGTTGGCGAACTGAAGCAGATGTCCACCGCCGGTGAATTCCTGCTGTCTGCGCTCCACGCCCATAATGCCGCCGAAGCCGACAAGGAGCGCCTGCGCGCCGAGGCCGAAACCGAACGCAAGCGCACCATGTACGAGCTGGCCGATCAGTTCGAAGGCGCCGTCGGCGGCATCGTCGAGATGGTGTCTTCCGCCGCTACCGAAATGCAGGCCACGGCTTCGCAACTGACCTCTTCCGCGCAGGAATCCGCCGCCCAAGCCACCTCGGTTTCCGCCGCCGCCGAAGAGGCCGGCACCAATGTCACCTCGGTTGCCGGTTCAGCCGAGGAACTGGGCGCTTCGGTCTCGGAAATCAGCCGTCAGGTCGAGCACAGTTCGCAAAAAGCCCGCGAAGCCGTGCGTGAGGCCGACGCCACGGCCGCCATCGTTCAGGAACTGTCCGAAGCGGCCGATCGCATCAACGGTATCGTCGATATGATTACCGGCATCGCCTCGCAAACCAACCTGCTGGCGCTTAACGCCACCATCGAATCGGCCCGTGCCGGTGAGGCCGGTCGCGGCTTCGCCGTCGTCGCCTCGGAAGTGAAGGCGCTGGCCTCTCAAACCGGTCGCGCCACCGCCGAGATCAGCCAGCATATCGCCAGCATCCAGTCGACCACCAAACGCGCCGTCGAGGCCATCGAGAACATCACCGGCACGATCCGCGACATCAACGCCTCGTCGTCGACCATCGCCGCCGCCGTCGAGCAACAGGGATCGGCCACCAATGAGATCGTCCAGGCCGTCAACCAGGCGTCAATGGGCACACAGGAGGTGACATCCAACATCACCGGTGTGGCGCGCATGGCCGAGGAAACCGGCGCCGGTGCCGCGCAGGTCTTGAGCGCGTCTGGCGAACTGGCGCACCAAGCTGCCAACCTGCGCACCCAGATCAACAACTTCCTGGCGCATGTGCGCGCAGCATAGTACGCCTTAAGCCAGCATACGGACGGCGGGTTCGCGGTCATAGTACCGCCGCCCGCCGGCAACCGGCAGATCCTCGATGCTCACCACGCCGTCATCGGGGACCACGCCCGCCTTATCGAGCAGGGCTTGTGCTTCCGGCGTATGGCCGATGGCTTTCAGGTGCCCGAAAGCGTTCATGACGAACTCGACCGCCGCCGACTCTTTGAGCAGCATTTGCGTGCCGGCATCGGATAGAAGCACGGCCACGGCATCGAAAATTTGCGACGGTGATCCGGCCAGTTGACCATCGGCCTTGACCATCGATCCATCCGCCAACTTCACCGCGCCGACCTTTGGCGCCACCACCACGGCCTTGCCGCCTTCGCCCTCGATGGCTTCGATCAGCGCCGTCAGTTCCGCCGCGTCGCTGCCATCGGCGATCAGGATGCCGACCTGACGGCCCTTTAGCGTTTTGAGCATCTTCTTCTGGATGCTAAGGGCCGGCGACGGGTCCATGTCGATCGGTGCCCGCGCCGCCGGATTGGCCTTTGGCAGATCGATGGCCAACCCGACGGCAACGCGTTTTGCCAGATCCTCATCGACATTGCGCAGATTGGCCACCATCCGTGTCTGCACCGGCGCGACACCAACCTTCGACAATTCAAAGGTAAAGGCCGAAGCGATATGAGCGCGCTCATTATCGGTCTGAGACTGCCAGAACAGTCGCGCCTGCGAGTAATGGTCGGCGAATAGCTCGGCACGAATCCGTAGTTTCGGCCCTTCTTCATCCCGTTCCGCACGGCCTTCAAAACTGCGAAAGCCGGTATGCGGACATTCGCGCGGCCCGCCGATTTCACCATTATCCGCCAGTGAGTTCGGCTCGTAATTGGCACGACCCTTCGGTACGCCCATTTGAAACTGGCCATCGCGCTGGAAATTCATCACTGGGCATTTCGGTGCATTGACCGGGATCTGGTGGAAATTGGCGGTACCAAGACGGGATTTCTGCGTATCGAGATAAGAGAACAGCCGCCCCTGCAACAGCGGATCGTTTGAGAAATCGATACCGGGCACGATATTGGCCGGACAAAAGGCGACCTGCTCGGTCTCCGCGAAGAAATTGTCGGGATTACGGTCGAGCACCATCCGCCCGACGATGCGCAAGGGAATGACTTCCTCCGGAATGACCTTGGTCGAATCGAGCACGTCATAGGGCTGTGCGTCGGCAAACGCCTGATCGAAGACCTGAAGGCCCAGTTCCCATTCGGGAAAATTACCGGTGTCGATGGCCTCATAAAGATCGCGGCGATGATAGTCGTTATCGGCGCCCTGAATCTTCAGCGCCTCGTCCCAAACCAGCGACTGCATGCCAAGTTTTGGCCGCCAGTGAAACTTGACGAAGCTTTCCCTGCCCTCCGCGTTGACCATGACGAAGGTATGGATGCCGAATCCTTCCATCATACGCAGGGAACGCGGAATGGCGCGATCCGACATCGCCCACATCAGCATGTGGGTGGTTTCGGGCATCAGGGAGGCGAAATCCCAGAAGGTATCATGCGCCGAAGCCGCCTGTGGATAGGCCTTGTCGGCCTCCATCTTTACCGCATGGATCAGGTCCGGGAACTTGATGGCATCCTGAATGAAAAAAACCGGAATATTGTTACCGACCAGATCCCAGTTGCCCTCCTTGGTGTAAAGTTTCACCGCGAAGCCACGTACATCGCGTGGCGTATCGACAGAACCGGCGCCGCCAGCCACGGTCGAAAAGCGGGTAAACAGCGGCGTCTTTTCCCCAACGCGCTGGAAAATATCCGCCTTGGTAATATCGGCCAGGGATTCGGTCAGTTCGAAATAGCCGTGTGCCCCGGAACCCCGGGCATGGACAATCCGTTCAGGGATACGCTCATGGTCGAAATGGAAGATCTTTTCACGCAAGACGAAATCTTCCAGCAGGGTCGGACCACGCGCACCCGATTTCAGGCTGTTCTGGTTATCGGATATGCGAATGCCCTGGTTAGTCGTCAGGTGCGCGGCATCGCTTGCCGAACCGTGCTCTGCGCCCTTATGATGCACCTGCTGATGGGTCTCGCCGCCATTGCCTCGCATCGTGTCGAAGCCTGCCTTGTCATCCATGATCATATCTCCCTGTGATCGGTGAAATTGGGTAACAGGTGCGACTTCGACGCATAAAGAATCAGTCTGAATTTATTGACAGAACATAAGAGAGGCCGGCTAATAGGATACATGACCGTTAAGACCCTCGACCATATCAATATCCAGACCCGCGACATGGCTCAAACCATCCGCTTTTATGAAGACCTGCTGGGTCTGGTGGCGAAGACCGCGCCGCGCCGCAAGCCGGAAGAACGCCAGTGGCTCTATGCCGGCGAACGCGCCGTCATCCATCTCAATCTCTTTGGCACCGATAACACCTATGACCGCGAGGTTATTCCCGGCGGCACCACCGGCGCGATCCACCATGTCGCCTTCGAGTGCGACGGCCTCGATGCCATGGTGACCCGGCTAGAGTCCCAAGGCCTGCGCTACGAACGCGCCGAATTGCCCGAGATTAACCTGACGCAACTGTTCGTGGTCGATCCCAACAATGTGCTGCTCGAACTGAATTTCCGCAGATCAGGCGGCTAAAACGCCTGCTGCCTGCATCATCGGCTTGAGCGTGGCGAATACGGCTGGCTGAGCGGACAGCCCTGAGCGCATGGCCGGGTCACGCATCATCTTCATCACTTCGGCCTTGGCTTCTTCGCTCAACGGGCCAAAAGGCGCCGATTGCCCGGCGGCGAAGCTGAGCAGCATCGAAAACTTCTGCACAGCCGAGGCCCCGCCACGCAGGATATGGGCCAGCAACTTGACATCAGTGGCGATCTGGCTGCCGATCTGGCCAAGTTTCCGACTGACTTCCTGACCATCCTGATCGACCAGAGCGGCCGTGGCGACCCGCCCCTGCATCTGCGCCAAAGCCAGAAGGCGCTGCGCTGTCGATTGGCTGTTTTCACGCATATACCGCTCAAATTTGGCAGCGCTAACGACCTGCGACAACCAGCGCGCCGCCTGACGCTTGTTAGCGGCGCCGACCATGTTTTCGCATAACCAGATCAGACGATCGGCTTCCTCGATCGGTGTTTCAGCGTTTTCCAGCAGGCTGGTGACGAAGTCCGCCGAAACCAGCTTCTTTGAGCGCTCGACAAATGCCTCGGTGATATCTTCACGCTGGGTCTCGTCCTTGCCGGCGGCCGTCATGCACAGGCCCAGGACGCGCAGAATTTCAAGTTCACCCACCGGATCGCTCGGCCGCAAACGGCGCGGGCTTTTCAATTCCTGCATCAGTCGTTTCGAGATGTGCAGGCTGAGATGCGGCAGGCGACCGCTGAGGATCAGGTCGTGATAGCCGCCCAGCACACCGGTGAGCGGCGGGATCAGCCGTGCCACACGAGCATCGGTACGGGCAATCAGATCGACCTCACGACCGGCCGCCAGACGCGTCATGATGGTCATCGCGCCACCGAGATCGATATCTTCGCCCAGGACATCATTCAGGCTGGCACGGGCACTGAAAATTTCCACCACCGGCCCTTCGATCACCTGCAAAGCCCATTCGCAGACGTCATGTCCTTCGAGCCAGGCATTGATCAGGCCGGCATAGATCAGCAGGGTTTCCAGCTTTGCCGCCGGCCGTTTCTGTCCCTTGAGCGCTGCCGCAAGTGCGCCACCAAAAACATAGGCCCGCTCCGGATGGTCGTGCAGCTTTTCGATCAGGCCGATACAGTTGTCCGGTGTCATCGATGGGAAAAGGTTTTTCCGGCCGTCCTGGATCAGGCGGGTGCAGGCGCGGTCGAACAGGCTGCTCCAGCGCCGCATCAGGTCATGCAGATCCTGGCCGGTTTCGTGGCTTTCGGGTACGGAAAGCTTCTGCACCACATGCAGCAATTCGCTGCCGGAAGCTTCCAGTTTTTCCGCCAGGTCAGGGCGATGCAGCAGCTCGAATGCCGTCACGGATTGCAATCTGAGCCAGTCTTCGAGCAGGCGCGAAATTTTCTCGCGTGAGTGCGTGCCGTATAAATCCTGCGGGCTGGTGCAGACCGTATCGGTGGCCGGCGCCAGCTTGACCTTCTTCTGCGGAGCCGAGACGCCCTTGTCGAAAACCGTCAGGCTGCGATATTCGCCGGTTTCCGGATCGAGTGTTTCCTTGCTGACCCGTACCGCCGCCCGGCCGTTTTTCAGCAGCTCTTCCGCTGCCTGCGTAACGACCTCCCGCGATTCACCAGCCATCTCCAGTACCCACGATGCCTGGGGGTTGCGACGGGAAAACAGCTCGTAATGCACCGGGTGGTGGCTCATGGATGGCCCTGAAGATCATTAGTACTTGATATGCATGGAATTATTACACACATGACGTTAAATTATGATTTAGGCCTGCATTGGGCCGCTTTGGGCCTGAAAACGCCGCGTTGACGCCTTCAAAAGAACGCGCTTAGGATGTTTAGCGGTAAAACAGGTATACAATTCCAAACCGGTTCCCGGTTTGACAAGGACGACCGGTTAACCGGCATAGCGTCCGCCCGAGCTTTGCGAGGTAAGCCCATTCCGGGAACCTTGGGTGCTTGAGTGGATAAGGAATTCCAAACCGACCTCGGTTTGGCAAGGACGACCGTCCGCCCGAGCCTTTGCGAGGTAAGCCTCGCGGCGTTTGAGCGGCTAAAAATGGAGATTACATGGCCAAGATTACTTTGGTGGACGACGACGAGAACATTGTCACCAGCGTGTCTCTCGCGCTGGAAAGCGGCGGCCACACCGTCCAGGCCTATTATGACGGCGCCGCCGGCCTGGCCGCGCTCGAAAAAGACCCGCCCGACCTCGCCATTCTCGACGTCAAGATGCCGCGCATGGACGGCATGGAAGTGCTGCGCCGCCTGCGCAATACGTCCAATCTGCCGGTCATTATCCTGACCTCGAAGGACGACGAAATCGACGAGGTGCTGGGCTTCAACCTCGGTGCCGACGACTACATGCACAAGCCGTTTTCCCAGCGCCTGCTGCTGGAGCGTGTCAAGGCCGTGCTGCGCCGCGCCGGCATTGTCGAACAGGGCGAAGCCCCCGAAGTCACCGAAGCGCTCAATGCCAAGTCGCTCAAGCGCGGCAAGCTGGTCATGGATGCCGCCCGCCACGAATGCACCTGGGATGGCAAACCGGTCCGCCTGACGGTCACCGAGTTTTTGCTGCTCCATGCCCTGGCCCAGCGCCCCGGCTTCGTCAAGAGCCGCGACAACCTGATGGATGCCGCCTATGACGACCAAGTATATGTCGATGACCGCACCATCGACAGCCACGTCAAGCGCATGCGGAAAAAATTCCGCGTCGTTGACCCGACGTTTGACTCGATCGAGACCCTTTACGGCGTCGGTTATCGCTACCGCGAGATTTAAAGCCTGTGCCGATCTGATTGCATCAGGTCGGCGCTTTAATTTGTTATTTTTACGCGCTTTGCATTTGGTTTATCTGGCCAAAAAGTGCGTCACACTTCGGAAAGCGCTTTGGTGTCCAAACCCTGGCTAAAACGGCTCCCCTTCGGTCAGTCCCGTCTGGGACGGCTGATCTTCGGGCTGAATCTGCTGGGGCTTCTCATCATCGTCATCGGCGCGCTGGTGCTGAGCGACTTCCGCGGCGGCCTCATCAACGCCCAAAGCGATTCCCTGCTGTCGCAGGCCCAACTCATGGGCGAGGTTATCGCTGAAGCCGCAACCGAAGGCATGCCCGAACCGCACCTCGAAGCGGAAAACGCCGCTTTCGTCATGGCAAGGTTCATTCCCTCCGGTCAGCGCGCCCGCCTGTTCGACGAGCAGGGTAAGCTGATTTCGGATTCCTATGCGGTATCCGACACGATCGACGTGTCAAACCTGCCGCCGGCGCGTGGTGCCAAAGACCCGCTGCCAAAGGACAAGTCCGCCAAGCGCGAGGCCCGCCGCGCCCTGGCCGAACAGCAGTTGCACGGCGAGGTCATGATGGCCCTGTCCGGTTCGCCGCCCGCCGCTGTGGTCCGCCGCAATGAGCGCGGCATCAAGGTGGTTTCGGTGTCGGTGCCTCTGCGCCACGTCAAGGAGGTGCTGGGCGTACTCACCATCGAACGCGGCGATGTCGACAAGATCGTGGCGGCGCAAAGATGGGCCATGTTGCCCTTCATCCTCGTTGCTTTCGGCGTCACCATGCTGTCGTCGCTGTTGCTCAACTGGCTGGTCAGCCGGCCGATCTACCGGCTTTCGGCGGCAGCGGATAACGTCCGGCTGGCGCGCACCCGCGCTATCTCCCTGCCCGATCTGGAAAGCCGCAAGGACGAGATCGGCACCCTGGCGCGCTCGCTGGAATCGATGACCGACACCCTGTGGCGGCGCATGGAGGAAATCGACCGCTTCGCCGCCGATGTCTCCCACGAGATCAAGAACCCGCTGACCTCTATCCGCTCGGCCCTCGAAACCCTGCCGCTGGTCAAGAACGACGAGGCCAAGGAACGGCTTATGGCGGTCATCAATCAGGATGTGCGCCGCGCCGACCGCCTGATTACCGACATCTCCAATGCCTCGCGTCTCGATGCCGAACTGTCACGCGACACGCCGAAAAAGGTCGAGGTCGGCACCCTGCTGGAAGACATCATTTCGCTTTACCAGCAGAGCCACATTGCCGGTCAGGTCGCGGTTCACCTCGCGCGGTCCTTGTCGCCGGCGGCGGCCCGCGTAAATGGTCGCGAAGGCCCGCTTGGCCAGGTTTTCCGCAATATCATCGATAATGCCCGTTCATTTTCGCCGGAGGGCGGCGAGGTAAGGGTCACCCTTGCCCACGGCACCAGCGATCCGGCCCGACCGATAAGCATCGTTTTCGAGGATGACGGCCCCGGCATTCCGGAAGACAATCTGGAGACTATTTTCCAGCGCTTCTATACATCGCGCCCCAGGGGCACGAGTTTCGGCAGGAATTCCGGCCTGGGCCTGTCGATTTCGCGTCAGATCATCGAAGCGCACAATGGCAAGGTATGGGCGGAAAACCGCAAGGATGACCACGGCCAAGTCGTCGGGGCGCGCTTCTCGATTCTGCTGCCGAGCGCTTATTGAGTGGTCAGGCGGTAAGTAATCCGCAAAGGGCGCAGGTTTGGGATGATGTATTCTCTTTGCCCCCGCTATGTTTGGTTACAGTGGCGACGAGTGGTTACCCACTCACACAAGCGACTAAATAACGATCCGTCTACGCCTTAAGAATATATGTTATGATGAATGTCATTGTTGGAGAATTTGCGCATGATTTCCAATACATCAAAACGAATTTTCAGATTTACCACGCCGGAGCGGGCTCAAAGATTAGTTTCAGGGGAACTGTATTTCGCGGATATCAACTATTTTCGCCTGATGGAAGCTATATCCGGCGATCGAGTATTCGGGGATAAAAACGAGCGTAGTGTCGTGGGGAAACTCGACGGATTACTTACCGATCAAGACCTAATTAACAAGCCTGCCCTTCAAAAGCTAATAGGCCTAAAACCAGGTACGCTTCTCAAAATGAGGGACACAACAATCATCTACCGCGGTCCAGCTCTCATCTTGTGTTGCAGCCAGTTTGCCTCCGACGAATGTGAAAGAGCTGGAAATATTATTCAGCCTGCTGATTTTTATCACACCGCTTGTGTTGAAATACTCGAACCAAACGCTATAAAGGTCGCGATTGAGGAAGCTAATATCACATATGGGATTAAAAAAACCAAAGGAAAGGTCAGAGACTTTTTCGATGTTTTTGCAGGCGAAGTACGATACGGCGAAATTACAGAACAAGATCTGCGGCAAAATTCAGAATTTAGTCACGACGGTTTCTTTAAATCGGTTGACTACAAGGAGCAAAAGGAATTTCGATTTTTATTGTCACCAAAAGGCGGACAAATATTCGGTGATTTGCTCATAAAAACTGAAACTTCAGATGGACTAATTATTGAACGGACACCTACTCTGAATGATGGGGCGAAGGCAGAGTTAACATTTGATCAAGCCGTAACTAGGCTGAACGAAATCTGTATAAACCAGCGTTATATCATGAGGGAAACGGCTCTGCACCTTGCAGAGGAACGGCAACTGCGAAGCAATGGAGCTTCTCAGTTACAACTTGCAATTATGTCAGCGGACATCGAAAAGCGAAATGTTAACATCACTCAGGATATTGAGAACAAATTCACCAATTCCGGCCTGTATGAGGAATTGGGCAGTCTATACTGGATTATCCGAAGAAAGCATGTATTTCCATCCGTGGATGATGCTTTTATGACAGGTAAAAATAAACACCTACTCCCTATGTTACTCGGTGCACATTTAAATAATGTAAAACTAATACCATATTAATAACAAGCGTCCATTCTTATCATCTGCAAACTAATTACCAATTATTGCAATTTGACGCTCTGATCTGCAGTACACTCTCTGATCATATTTTGTACTTTGCGATGTCTCAATAAGTTAGACATGAAGAATCCCGACGACGAAAAAATGGGTGCAACAAGCTTTGCCTATTTAGCATGTCCCCTTTACAGGATCAAAGGAGTGCTTTCAGGTCGGATTGACCAAATCGGACCAACCGTGATGAAGAAGCCATTTCCTTACCTCCATCGCTAGAAACGGCTTTCACAGTCTGCCATCCATGCCTAAATACCGGTATGAGCAAACTCGTCATTCATGCCACGTCCTTAAGCCTGCATATCGGCCGTGAATGGCGCGGCGTGCTGATCATGGGGCCTTCCGGCAGCGGCAAGAGCGACCTGGCCCTGCGCCTTATCCAGAACGCCGGGGCGGCCGGTTGCGCACTCGTCAGTGACGATTACAGTCTGTTGTGGACCTCCGGCGACCAGCTTTATGCAGGCGCGCCGGAAACCATTGAAGGCCGCATGGAAATTCGCGGCATCGGCATCATGACGACCGAGACACGCAAGCTGACGCGCATCCACCTGGCCGTTCTGGTTCAATCCGATCCAATCGAGCGCCTGCCTGAAAATGAGACGACGGTCATATTGGAACACGTGATTCCGACCATTCGTCTCAACCCGCGTGAGGCCTCGGCAACCGCCAAATTGCTTGCCTGCTTGAAAGTTGCTTAAAAATACTTACCTAAACGGCAGCTTCCGGTTTCATTCATATCCTGTAAATGTGACCTCTGGCATATTTGGCACACCGGATCTGTTACGGCGCAAAATTTGCTAGACACATCTAAATCTCATTTTGCAGTGCGATGAAATCGGGACTAGTATGACAGGCTACCCCGCTTGCCGGCCTCATGACCGGCGTGGAGTACCCAAAGGTGTAAGGCCAAAAGCGTTGGTAAGGAAGTTGCTTTAATGATCGGACTGGTCATCGTTACTCACGGCAAGCTGGCTGACGAGTTCGTATCGGCGATGGAACATGTGGTCGGCCCGCAGACTCAGGTGGCCGCCATCTGTATTGGTCCCGAAGACGATGTCTCCCAGCGCCGCAAGGACATCCTCGACGCCACCTTTGCAAACGATTCCGGCGACGGCGTGATTCTGCTGACCGACATGTTCGGCGGCACTCCTTCAAATCTCGCCATCTCTGTGATGGAACAGACCAAGGCCGAGGTCATCGCCGGCCTCAACCTGCCGATGCTGATCAAGCTGGCGAGCCTGCGCAAGAATGAAGACCTCGGCGCCTGCGTCTGCCACGCCCAGGAAGCCGGCCGCAAATACGTCACCGTCGCCTCCTATGTGCTTTCCGGCGATAACTGATCCCTTTTTCCCTCTGGACTAAACACCCGAACGCCCGCATTCTCCGGTGTGATAAGCCTTGCCCGAGGGAGGGCGTTTGATGAGCGAGACTGAGCCAGGCGTGCGTACTGAGGTCGAAATCTGCAACATGAAGGGCCTGCATGCACGGGCCTCGGCCAAGTTCGTCAAGCTGGCATCGGCGTTCGATGCGCAGATCTACGTCCTAAAGGAGGACAACCGGGTCGATGCGCAGTCGATCATGGGCCTGCTGATGCTCGGCGCCGGCAAGGGCACGGTCATCGGCATCGAAGCCGAAGGCGTTCAGGCCGAGGAAGCCGTGGCCGCCCTGGCCGAACTCGTCAACAATCGTTTCGATGAGGACGCATGAGGTCCGCCCGCAAGCTTTCCTTTGTCCTGCTGACCCTGCTGTGCACGTCTGGCCTGTCCGCGGCTGTCGTCCATGCCGAAGGTGCGCCCTATACAGGGGACGAAACCGACACGCCCAAACCAAAACCGGTCGTCAAACGCAAGAAGCCAGCCGCCAAACCGGCACCCGTTGTGACCACACCGGCCGCGCCCGTGCCTTACCTGGCCGGCAGCGGCACACTCAGTCCGGACATGGCCAAGGCCCTGACACCGGCGCCTCTTGCCCCCTTGCCGCCCCCCGTTGCCATCGCGCCGGCGCCGGTCACGATGCAGCCGGTCACGATGCAGCCGATCAATGATCCGCCGCCCCCGCCGCCGGCCGACATGCCGATTGTCACGTCACGGCCCCTGCCAGCGCCGAACCAGATAAACCTGAAGTGTGAAACCCAGGTCACCGAAGGCAAGCGCTTTGTGTCGCAAGGCACCTTCTATATCGATCTGTTCCCGTCGCCGGTTTTTCCGGATGAACAGGCCGATTTCAAATTCCTGCGCGTCGATCCGGCGCACCAGTCACTGATCCGCCAGTCGATCTGCCTCGATACCGGTTGTTCGGCCAATGTCACTGGTGCCGCCTATTATCTCGTCAATCGCAGCACCAAACACGGCAGCGCCCTGCGCATCACGCTCGACCGTTCAAACGGCGCCTTTTACGCCGAGGAAATCGACGACAAGCGCATCGGCAAGGATTCACATCGCGGCGAGACCGGCTATTGCGCCCCGCAAGCCCTGCCCACCAAGCTCTTTTAGACCCGTACTACCCTGACCGCCATCCACGGTTTGCCAGGCAAGGTAACGGCCGGTCGTGCCGGATCGTGGAAATCGTAACCGTCCTTCTTCTGCATGGTGAAAACGCCCTCGACCGGCGTCACCGTCATGTTCCAGGTATCGATCAGATCGACGCGGAACTGTTCGCCACCGGCCAGTTCCGGCTTCGGCAGGTCGAGTGACCATTCGGTTGGCGTCTCGCTGCCGAAATAGCGCAGGTAATAGTGCCCGGCTTGGCCGCCGATATGGCGATCCCACCATTTATCGACCGGATCGACACCGGGCTTTGGACCGGCCTCCATCACCGTTTTCAGGAACGCCAGGCGCGGGATGCTGGTGCCAAGCAGACGCCCGCCGATGCCGCTCCAGCCGCCATCGGGGCTGAGATTCTTGTCGGTCAGCACCTCGCCATGGCCGACATAGGTGCCGGCGATCAGGCCATGCCAGAAGCGCGACACCATCTCTTCACCGGTCAGGTTGCCCCAGCGCAAATCGGACTTGCCCTCGTAGCAGATCTCATCGAAGACCACCGGCTTTTCCCAGATGCTGCGATAGATCTCGGCGCGGGTATCGTCCTTGACCGACATGCCATTCTGGATGCTGGAATGCGTCACCCACGGCTTGCGATTATCGAAAAATGCCTTGCAGTTATGGATCGAGCGCAGGCGCTGGTGCGGATCGCTGTCGGCCACGAATTGACCGATATGGTCCCAGTCCGCCGGGCTTTTCGCCTTCACCAGGTCGAACTCGTTGGCCATCGACCACCAGACATTGCGATAGGCGCCGAGGCGGTCAATGACATAACGCAGGTAGCGTTCATCATCGGCACGGGCCATTTCGGCATAGCCGTGGACCTTGTCATAGGGATGGTAGAGGATGATATCGGCCTCTATGCCCAGCGCCTGCAATTTCGCCACGCGGTCCTCGAAGCGGCGGAAAAAGGCCGGATTGAACCGCGCCGCATCCCAGTCCTTTGGACCCGTGCCGGTGTAAACAAAGGGCTCGATCGGTTCGGCCTTCACATTGGCATAGACGCACATGCGGATCTTGTTGAACGGCGCGGCTTTCAGCGTTGTCAGGGTCAGGGCGCACTGGACGTCTGATTGCTGCGCCCAGGCATAGGCCGTGGTGCCGATCTGGCGGAAGGGCGTACCGTCGGCATGGGTGAAGTGATAGCCATCGGCGGTGACGCGCACCGGCCCGTGATTTGTGCCCGTCGCCGGACGCGCGGTGAAGCCGCCGGCGCGACCGCTGAGGGCTTTGACATTGCTCGTGGTCCGCCATTGCCAGGCGCCCTCGGTTTCCGGGCTGAAGCGGATTTTGTAGGCGCCGTCACCATCATAAAATCCCGGCACAGTAATGGTTTGCGCGCCATTGCGAAATTCCGCCGCCAAGGTGACATCGTCAAATGGATTGCCGGTTTTCGGTCCATCCAGGGTGATTTCATAGAGGCCCCAGCGTTCGACCGTCGGCGTATCCGCCCTCGCGGTACCGGCCAAAGACAGCGCGCCGCCTAGCACCATGACACCGCGCCGCGTCAGTTTCGACATGAAAACCTCCCATATATTTGTCAGTCATCATATGATTAAACCAACCACAAAGGCAAGCCATATGGAGGGCCTTATGCCTTTCTTATGTTGCAGCGCCCCTCAAGCGTCGAAAATTTAGGCTCCCGCCGCCTATAGTAAATCCAGTTATGTAACCTATTGATTTCAGGAGATTATCAAATGAACAGCGATCGCACGCAAGGCGCCTGGGAACAGGTAAAAGGCAATGTTCAGAAGATGTGGGGTAAGCTCACCAATGACGATCTCGACGTGATCGAAGGCGACCGCAAGCTGCTGGCCGGCAAGATTCAGGAGCGCTATGGCATCGCCCAGGACGAGGCCCAGAAGCAGGTCGACGAATGGAACATGCGGCACTAAGCCGCGCTAAATCAAAGAGATTGTCGCTTCTTTCCCGCCGGATGGTTGCGACGATATGGGCGGAAAGGCGTTTCCTCAGATGCGTCTTTCCGCTCTAATTTTTTGGCCGCTCTAATTTTTTGGCCGCTCTAATTTTTTGGCCGCTCTAATTTTTTGGCCGCTCTAATTTTTTGGCCGCTCTATTATTTTGACTTGAGCGTGGCGGGATCGAAAATCTGTATCTCGCTACCCATGTCGTAATAGATTACCTTTTTCGTATCGTCGGCCATAACCTTGAAAAAGCGATCGCCCGACGGGCCGATGCCGAGATCGCCGCACGGATTTTCCTGCGGCTCGATGTCGTTGGCAGTGTCATAGGCGGCTTTTTCCGCACCGGCCGGTTCCAGCAGATACACTTTACCCCAATCGCCATAGGCCGTTTTGACCAGCGCACATGAGGCCTGATGCTTGCCGGTGGCGACCAGCACCGCCGGCAGGACGGATTCAAGCGGCGCATCCCTGGCTTTCGGGAAGGTGCGGATCACATCATAGCCCTGCGTCTGCCCTTCTGTGACCAGCGTGAAGCCGCCGACCGTATCATTGGCGATCATCTTGATGCCACCTGCCCCGACCGGACAGGCATAGCTCCAGATCGACAGGGTCTTGCCCTCGACCTTGCCCCAGGTGCATTGCGTGAAGGTCTCTTTCATCACATGCGACGGCGCCGGTGACGCTTCTGGCGGTTTGGGTGGCGTGCAGCCAACCAAAGAGAAAGTGAGCATCAGTATAAGTGGTGCGCGCATGATTCATCTCCCCGTTCAGGGCATATCAGCGCCAATTCGCGGGATTGTCCAGACGACAACAGATCAGAGGCAAGCCCGACATGGGACGGTGGTGCGTCACAATGCCTGAAGGGCCTGCCTCTGATCTGTTGCTGAGTGGGTATTCGTAAGGAAACCAGAAACGCTTTTCACTTCGGACGCCTGAGCGCCTAATCCCGTTACAGAAGTTCTGGTCCACTGGCTTTTCCGGGTCTTTTACCAGCGCCTTGAAACCACTATAGCGGGAATAAGATAAGGATGCGCCTGCTGGAAGTCCCCCGATTGTAAGGGGGCTGTAATAAGCTACCGGATAAAAGAGATCAGACGCGCTGCGACATCAAACCCGAAGGTCAAAACCCGCCGCACATCGCGCCTGATCTGTAGGCCCGCCGGGTGTCCCATGAAAAGAGGTCTTCGACGGCAAGTTCAGACTAAGGGAGCGGCGGTAAGATTGCTGTGCGGGAGAACCGGCGAGGTATAAGAAAAGAGTCAGCGCCGGGCGAACTTTTTCTATACCTCCCCACCTTCGGTGGGGAGGGGGACCATCAAGCGAAGCGTAGATGGTGGTGGGGTTTCTGTCTTACTGACTTTAAGCCACCTGGGAATCAGCATCGCGCCTCATCCGGCGGGCGCTGGCGAGGGTATCCAGACTGTGAGTAAGCACGGCCTGCCAACTGTTCAGGGCCGCCTGCTCGACCGCGGGTTCGGCGGTGATTACCCAGGCCGGCTTGGTTGGCAGATCGTCGCGCGTCTCGGTATTGACGGCATCGAGCACCTTGCCGACGGCCAGCAGGGTCTTGGCGGACTGCTCGGCTTCCTTGTAGGTGACAGGCGGTTCGAGCGCTTCGACGGCGCGCAACAAGGCTTCCGCCTGATCGCGCAGACGCTGCTGCTGGTTGCGACGAAGCGCCTGTCTTTGTTCAGGCGTGGCGATGGGTGTGTTTGTCTGTTCCATGGGGACAAGCATGGAACGGGAATTACGAGCGGGGATTAATTTACATTCTCTTCGCATCTGGAGAGAATGACCGCCACAGATTTCTGTGGCGGTCTGAGTTGAAGTTCATCGACTGCGTCACGCCTTCCGATGCACTTTTATTCTGTCAGCGAACTAAAGTCCGCAGCAGCGCCAATGGCCACACACATACTCAATTCTGCCGAAGCGAATGCGAGTATATGGCGAGACCCGATGGCAAGCACGTAGGCTTGTCAAGGTGGGCAACTCCCGTATTAGGGCCAGCCGCTTGCACTCCGACACAAATAGCTTTATTAAAGCTTTGTCTATCCATGACATTTGCGTGGACTCGGGCGCGGTAATGTTTCCGAGTGTCACCAAAACTTCCAAGGCGTCGGGTCATCACCCCGACGCCTTTTGTGATTCTAGCGCCTGTACTATGCTCATGTAGACTTAAGATGCTCGCATCGTCAAGGGGTGTGGTGAGATTATGATATCTCACTTTTATCTCATATTGATTTCCTCTCCAAATATGATATCAAGAAAGCACCCTTTAGGAGGTGCCCATGGCAAAGGATGATCCATCAACACGCTTTCCGTTTATAAACTTGGAAAAATCTCTTGCGAAAGCTCAGAAGCTTTTTCTAGGAGACAAGAGTGGAAAGGCGATGTCGGTTACCGTGGCGTTTGAGCTTTGGGGCTACAGCCCTAAGAGCAGCGGAGGGCAGCAAACAGTAAGCGCTCTTAAACAATACGGGCTTATAGACGCGGATGGTGCCAATAGTGACCGAAAAATCAAGCTAACGGACTTGGCGCGTCGATTTTTTTTAGACGAGCGTGACGAAACAAGATCTAAAATGCTTGCCGAATTTGCACTAAATCCGCCATTAATCAATGCTTTGTGGTTTAAAGATAACTGGAAGGATGGCCTTCCAGCAGATACTGTTGCTCGAAGTCATTTAAAAATAGACCGAAATTTAAATGACCAATCTGCGAGAGCATTATTAAGCATATTCAAGGACAATTTGAGCTATGCGGGCTTAAAGGCGATGGGGCATGACGATGGCCTTGAATTAGAGACCATAGAAATCAAGGATGAGGCAGATTTAAAAACGCCTCAGCGAAATTCAACAGAAACCCCAGCAAAGGAAACACAAATTTCCCCACAAATTATGGGTACGCAAACAAAGCCTATTATATTTGATATGGAATCGGTGAGCGTTTCAGCGAGATTCGAAACCTCAGAAGATTTAGACGATTTTATTGAAAAATTGCAGCGCTTGAAACCTCTGCTGCCGTCCAAATTGGATACATGAAATATAAGAAAAGCCTCCGTTTCCGGAGGCTTTTCTTTATGCGATGATATTGCCCTTGGTCGCTTCGGACCGCTTCTTGAGAAGCGTATCGAACGCCCCCCAGACGCCTTCGTCGCCGGTCCATTGCCCCTTGGTGGCGGCTTTGGAATATTCGGTGGCGCGGGCCTCGAAGAAGTTGGCGTGCTCGACGCCCGACAGCAGCACCTGCAACCACGGCAGCGGGTTTTCCTTCATGCCGCCATAGATTTCAGGCAGCTCCAACTGACGCAGGCGCCAGTCGGCGATATAGCGAATATAGGCCTTGATATCGTCCGGGGTCATGCCCTGAACCGGCCCTTGTTCAAACGCCAGGTCGATGAACTTGTCTTCCATCGTCACCACGGTCTTGCAGCAATCGATGATGTCATCGGCCACCGACTTGGTGACGGCCTTCGTTTCGCGGTTGAAGGTATGGTAGAGCTTGATGATGCCTTCGCAGTGCAGGCTTTCGTCACGCACCGACCATGACACGATCTGGCCCATGCCCTTCATCTTGTTGAAGCGCGGGAAATTCATCAGCATGGCGAAGGAGGCGAACAGTTGCAGGCCTTCGGTGAAGCCGCCGAACATGGCAAGCGTCCGGCAGACATCGGCTTCGGTATCGACGCCGAACGTGCCCATATAGTCGTGCTTGTCGCGCATGGCCTGGTAATCCATGAAC
>FSVH01000095.1_pt1 | contig 24846 bp, 20 predicted proteins | sample 1637631 | NCBI WGS metagenome assembly FSVH01 (sample SAMEA3914814, study PRJEB12502) | metagenome | biome: forest; material: soil | place: USA | collected 2011-09-16 | depth 0.1 m | reverse complement strand
TTTTGAGCCGGGTTCGGACATAAATAAATTCCTGTGATCACTTTGCCCTGTATCGGGGCCATTCGGGTTTGCTATAACTACAAAATGACGCCAATTACAAATACCAATGACCTGATCGCCTTCTGTGAAGCGATAAAATCCGCCCCGTTTATTACGGTCGATACCGAATTCATGCGGGAAACGACCTACTGGCCGAAGCTCTGTCTGATTCAGGCCGCCAGTGAAGATCATGCCGCGATCATCGATCCGCTGGCGAAAGATCTGGATTTAAAGCCTTTTCTTGACGTTCTGGCCGATGAAAAGGTGCTGAAGGTCTTTCACGCCTGCCGTCAGGATATGGAAATCTTTGTCAATCTTGGCTGTATGCCGAAGCCGGTCTTCGATACGCAAGTCGCGGCCATGGCGGCGGGTTACGGTGATCAGGTGGCCTATGATTCGCTGGTGCGTCAGAAACTGAAGATCGATATCGACAAGGGGTCTCGCTTTACCGACTGGGCGCGCCGGCCTTTGAGCGAGCAGCAACTGCATTATGCATTGGGCGATGTCACTCACCTCGCCAAGCTGTTTCCAAAACTGCGCGATCGTCTGGAACGTCAGGGGCGTCTGGAATGGGTCTCGGAAGAAATGAAGGCCCTGACAGCGCCCGGTCTTTATTCCACCAGTCCGGAGGAAGCCTGGCGCCGGCTCAAGCCGCGCAAGAATTCGGTCAAGTATATGGCGGTCTTCGCTGAGGTTGCCGCCTGGCGCGAACGCATGGCGCAGGAGCGCGACATGCCGCGCGGGCGTATCCTGAAAGACGAGGGGATCGACGAGATCGCTACCCAGATGCCGACCGATCCGGCGGCTTTCGATCATCTGCGTTCGACCTCAAAGGGTTTTGGCGCTTCCAAGTTCGGTCTCGATCTGGCGGAAATTATCCGCAACGTCATAAAGAACCCGGACGCTTTTGCGCCCAAGGTTGAAAAGAGCGCCCCGCCTGTGCAAGTGCCGGCCTCTGTGGTCGAGTTGCTGAAAGTACTGCTGCGTATTCGGTGCGAAGAGGAAGGCGTGGCGCCGAAACTGATCGCCACTGTGGCGGATCTGGAAAAGATTGCTCTGGATGACAACGCCAAGGTGTCGGCGCTGGAAGGCTGGCGCCTGAAGGTTTTCGGTGAGGACGCCCTGCGTCTCAAGCGCGGTGAACTGGCGCTGGTGCTCAATGGCGTCAAGGTTGAGGTTGTGGAACTGGACTAGATGATTTTCTAGCAGCTTCCGCCGCTGTCGGCCTGTTTGCGGTTCATGACATAGGTCTTGCCGTTCCAGCGCATGACAGGGAAGCAGAAGCCGGGACCACCGATCATGACATCGGGCCAGCCGCCGGGTGTTTTGACCTTGGTGGGCAGGAAGGTGGGGATGCCCTCACTGGCATAGACGACCTGCCACTTGCCTGTGGCCTTGCTCAACAGACTGAAGCCCTGGCCGGCCATGCCGTAGCAGAAGGTGCCGTTGTCGGTGATGACCAGATCGGCAATGCCGTCGCCATTGATGTCACGGTAATCTTCGGGCGCGATGGTGGCGAGGCCGTTGTCATCATCGGGGCAACCGGTCCATTGACCATTTTTCATGATCATCCCGGCGGCATGATAGGCCTGGGACATATCAGGCGGCAAGGTTTCGGCGTAAGCGGACAGGGATATCAGGGACGCGCAGAGTACTGGGACGGCAACGTGTTTCATGACCGGCTCCTGCGAATGGTTAACACAGGAAACGCCAAATAAGCGAAACTGGCAAGGCTAGTAGGTGAGAATGTTCAGATTGAGTTTGAGTGACTGCGCCAGCGCACGCGCACGTCGGCGCGTTTGTTCGCCGAGCAGCAGGTCTTCCCAGCCGGATTTAGCACTGAGGATAAGGTGCAGTTCGTGTTGACGGATATGCGCATGACTCAAAAGCTTGGCGGATTTGGCTGAGAGATCGCAGCCAAGACGCAGGAGAAGACCCAGTTGTGTTGCCTGGTTCAGCATATCCTCACCCAAAATCCGGCTGATCAGAACCGGCTCCTTGGTATATGCATCGCCGCTGTAGCGCGTGAAAATCGCACAGGCAAGAAAAACACGTTCCTGATGGTTCTGCCCCGGAATGGGCGCCCGAAGCACCTGATCACAGGCGAGATCGGCGCGATGATCAGGGTGCAGGCGGGCGCCTATATCGGATAATTTCGCGGCGGCACGTATCAGTCGCACCGTGGGGCGTTCGATCAACGCGTTGTCGATGCTGTCGTAAAACGCCATCGCCCATCGCGCCAGCGCCGGACCGAGATCGTCATTGATGCCGAGGCGATGCCCGAGGGAGGCGCAGCCGGCAATCAGAGGGTCGTCTGTTTTCAAGGGATCGTCGAGTGCTTCGAATAGCAGTCCCTCACGTAAGCCGAAAGCCGAAAAGCACAGGGTGTCGAAGTGCAGCACTTCGATCAGCCCCTGCATGACCAGGGCCGCGTAACCGATGTTTTCCAAACGTCGTTTCGAGACACCGGGCAGCTTTTCCAGCGAGGAGGGCGACTGGCTGGCGATCAGTCGGGCGATCGACAGGGCTTCGCGCGCCGGCAGTTCGAATTGCTGGATGACCTGCAGGGGATAATTCTGTTTTTGCATCCAGATGAGCGCCAGATTACGCCAGGCACCGCCCACCGCATGAAACTGGGTGTTGGAAAAACGACCCTGCAAGGGTTCCAGCCGGTCGCAGATGATTTTGTAAGTGGCTTCCAGATCGAACGCCTTGGGCGCGCCCAAGGCGAACGGACCGAGCGGAAGCGTAATGCCACGCAGGCCTTCTACGTTATGGCTGTTAAGATTGACCAGTTCCAGGCTGGAGCCGCCGAGATCGCCGACCACGCCCTCGGCTTCCAGATGACCGCATTTGACGCCCATGGCGGAATAATGCGCTTCCTCGGCACCGCTGAGCACCCGAACACGGAAACCGGTCGTATCGAGAATAGTGGTGGCAAAATCCGGGCCGTCCACGGCTTCACGGATGGCGGCCGTGGCGACGACATGGATGTCTTTCAGATCGTATGATTCGAGGATGGCCTTGAAGCGGCGCAGGGCGATCAGACTTTCACGCATCCCCCCTGGGTGGAGGCTGCCCGTGGTTTTTAGCTCGCGCCCCAAACCCGCCAATACCTTCTCATTGAAAATGGGCCAGATGGAACGGCCTTCAACGCGGTATATGACCAGGCGGACGGAATTCGAGCCGATATCGATGACAGCGGTATTGTAATTCAAGGTATCCGTTTCCCGCATTGCACGCCCGAGAGAAAACTTCGCTAACCCGTTTGAGAGGCTTTGACCAGCCCCTTAACGCGTACGCGGTTGACTTCATCGTGAGCGGGCTATTTACGCGCGCCAACGTGGTCGAAGGCTTGCGGCAGGTCTTTCACGCCGCGGCCACGGCCCGAAAGCGACGGATTGGTCATGAAATAGTCATGCGCCGAGAAGGGCTTGTCGAGATGGCCGGCATCGGTGCGGATATAGGTGCTGTCCGATTGCAGATACCAGCTCTGGGCCTCATCGTTCAGATTGGCGACCATGATCTGATCCAGAACCTGACGGTGGACGGTCGGGTTTTCGATCGGAATCAGGGTTTCAACACGGCGATCAAGATTGCGGCTCATCCAGTCGGCCGAGGAGATAAATACGCGGGCCTGATCTGATGGCAGGGCATGGCCATTGGCGAAACAGACGATGCGGGAATGTTCGAGGAAGCGGCCGACGATCGACTTGACGCGGATATTTTCGGAAACCCCCGGCACGCCCGGACGCAGGCAGCAGATGCCGCGGATAACGAGATCGATCTGAACGCCGGCCTGCGATGCTTGATAAAGCTTCTTGATGACGGCCGAATCGACCAGCGCATTCAGTTTGGCCCATATCTGTGCAGGCTTGCCCGCGCGGGCATTGAGAATTTCCTGATCGATCAGATGGATAATGCCAGGCTTTAAGGTAACGGGCGAGAAGTAGAGCTTCTCCATCATCTCCGGTCGGGCATAGCCGGTGATGAAGTTGAAGACGCGCATGGCGTCGCGGCCCAGTTCCGGATTGGCGGTAAACAGCGACAGGTCGGTATAGATTTTTGCGGTGATAGGGTGATAGTTGCCGGTGCCGAAGTGGCAATAGGTGCGCAGGGCTTCTCCTTCGCGACGGACCACAACGGAAAGCTTGGCGTGGGTCTTGTACTCGACAAAGCCGTAAACGACGTGAACACCGGCACGTTCCATGGCGCGGGCCCAGCGCAGATTGGCTTCTTCATCGAAACGCGCCTTGATCTCGACCAGGGCAGTGACGTTCTTGCCCTGTTCAGCGGCCTCGATTAGCGCCGCAACAATGGGACTGTCCTTCGAAGTGCGGTAAAGGGTTTGCTTGATAGCGATGACGTTGGGATCGTGCGCCGACTGCCGCAGGAACTGCACGACCGCATCGAAGGATTCGAAGGGGTGGTGGACCAGGATATCCTTTTCACGAATGGCGCCGAAGACATCGCCGCCATTGTCGCGGATGCGCTCAGGGAAGCGCGGTTCGAAGGGCTTGAATTTCAGGTCATTGCGATCGCGCGGGATAAGCTGCGACACCTCGGCCATGCCGAGGATACCGGTGATGTTGACGACATCTTCTGATGCGGCGTGAAGATGGCCGATGATAAAATTGCGCAGGTCTTCCGGCATGGTCGAATCAATTTCGACACGGACCACCGAACCGAGGCGGCGCTGTTTAATAAGCGCCTCGAATTCGCGGACCAGATCTTCGGCTTCTTCTTCCATTTCAATGTCGGAATCGCGCAGGATACGGAACAGGCCACGCGAGACGATATCGAAACCGGGGAAAAGCTGGTGCAGGAACAATGAAACGAAGTTTTCCAGCGAAATAAATTTGCGGCGCGTGTCGCCCGGCTTGCGCGCGGTCGATTCCACTTCCCAGAACCGCTTTACGCCGGTCGGAATCGGCACCAGGGCGTACATGGTCTTGTTGTCCTTACGGCGGAGCAGCTTGAGGACAATGGAAAAGCCGAGATTGGGAATGAACGGGAAAGGGTGGGCGGGATCGATGGCCAATGGTGTCAAAACCGGGAACAACTGGCTTTCATACAGCTTTTCCAGCCAGGCCATGTCGGTCTTGTTGACGTCTTTCGGCGACAGCAGGTTCAGGCCGTTTTCCTGAAGCTGGTTGCGGATGTGCGACCATATCGTCTGCTGCTTGCTCATCAGCTGCCCGGCGGCGCTGTTGACCATCTCAAGCTGTTCATGCGGCGTATGACCGTCGATCGACAGTACGCGCACGCCTTCGCGGACCTGGCCTTGCAGGCCGGCGACACGCACCATGTAGAATTCATCGAGATTGTTGGCCGAAATCGACAGGAAGCGCAGGCGTTCCAGCAGCGGATGGCGCGGGTTCTTGGCTTCTTCAATGACGCGCTGGTTGAAGGCCAGCCAGCTCAGTTCACGATTGATATAGAGCGACGGGTCCAGCGGTTCGTCGGTGCTGAAATCAAATGCTGCCGTGGCAGGCGCCGCATGGCCGTTTTCCGTCACTGACGGGCTGGATATCGTCTCGATGGCCATGTTCGAATCAATCATTTCAGTCGCTTCATTCAAATAGAATCGGATTGCTTTGGCTGTTTTAACGCGAAACCCTTAAAAACTCTCGAATTTTCGTTATATGGCCCGTGTGGCGAACGGCGTTACGAAGTGCCTTCGAATAAATCGGTCTCGTGATCAAACCAGGATTTAGCCAGGGCGCGATTGAACGCACGTCCATTGGCATAATGCTCCAGTTCTGTGACAATTTTTTGCGCGGCGCTGACCGAGCGATCCATTCGGCGCACAATATAATCGATAAAGTCCGGCGAAGGCGAGATGGCGCGCTGGGCAAACAGTTTGTTGAGAATGGCGACCAGCAGGTCTTCGTCCGGTTCGGGCAGGAGGATGATCCGCATGGCGTTCAAGCGGCTGCTGAGATCCGGGAGTCTGACGTTCCATGTGATGGGCTGGTTTTCTGCCAGAAGAACAAGCTGTTGTCCGGTTTTCTGGACGTGATTGAAGAGGTGGAATAGGGCGTCTTCCGAAGCTTTTTCGGCATCATCCACCACATAGGCAACCGGTTGCAGTGTGGTCAGATCGAGCGCGTGAGTCTCTTCGGCGGTGAGGAACCGTCCCTGGGTCTGGGTGGCGAAGATATGGCCCAAATGGGTCTTGCCGCTGCCGTGAGGTCCCAGCAGGATCAGGTGGGGACTGAGCCATTGTCCGGGATATTGCAGCACACCCATTATCGACACCAGTTCCGTGGTGGCGATGAAACGATCGCGGCTGTAAAGGTCGCCGGATTCCAGATCGAGGGGCAGTTGCAGGGACATGTCCACAATGTAGAAGCCCAGGCTATCAATGACAATGACCGCCGTGCAGATAATCAAAGACGAATTGTGAGTAAAATCAGTCGGACGCGGCTGGCATATGTGGCAAAAAGCTTGACTTTGCCAACGCATCATGTGCCCTACGGCGCAACGAAATTCCTTACTCCATCGGCTTTCATATGCACATTTATCGCTCCCATACCTGTGGCGCCCTGCGCGCTTCCGACGCCGGTTCGCAAACCCGCCTGTCCGGCTGGATTCACCGTAAACGCGACCACGGCGGACTGCTGTTCATCGACCTGCGCGACCATTACGGCCTGACCCAGCTTGTTTTCGATCCGTCTTCGCCCGGTTTCGCCAAGGTCGAGCGCCTGCGCGCCGAGAGCGTCATCCGTATCGACGGCAAGGTGGTGGCGCGTGACGCCGCAACGATCAATGCCAACCTGCCGACCGGTGAAGTGGAAGTCTATGTGGCCGATGTCGAAGTGCTGTCGGAAGCTGCCGAGTTGCCGCTGCCAGTCTTTGGTGAGCCGGAATATCCGGAAGAAATCCGCCTGAAGAACCGCTTCCTCGACCTGCGCCGCGAAACCCTGCACAAGAATATCGTGCTGCGCTCCCAGGTCATCATGTCCATCCGCCAGCGCATGGTGGCGCAAGGCTTCCTGGAGTACCAGACACCGATCCTGACTGCCTCGTCGCCGGAAGGCGCGCGCGACTTCCTCGTGCCGTCTCGCCTCCATGCCGGCAAATTCTACGCCCTGCCGCAGGCCCCGCAGCAGTTCAAGCAACTGTTGATGGTTTCCGGTTTCGATCGCTACTTCCAGATCGCGCCTTGCTTCCGCGACGAAGACCTGCGCGCCGACCGCTCGCTCGAATTCTACCAGCTCGATGTCGAGATGAGCTTCGTGACGCAGGAAGACGTGTTCGCCGCCATCGAGCCGCTGATGCATGGCCTGTTCACCGAGTTCGGCGAAGGCAAGCGCGTCTCGGCCTATCCGTTCGTTCGTATTCCTTATCGTGAATCGATCGCCAAGTATGGTTCCGACAAGCCCGACCTGCGCAACCCTATCGAGATGCAGGACGTTTCGGAGCAATTCCGTGGCGGCGGTTTCGGCCTGTTCGCCCGTATCCTCGAAAACAGCGCCAACGCCGTCTGGGGTATTCCGGCGCCAAAGGGCGGCAGCAGAGCCTTCTGCGACCGCATGAACTCGTGGGCGCAGGGTGAAGGCCAGCCCGGCCTCGGTTATATCTTCTGGTCTGAGGACCAGGGCGGCTGGGGTGGCCCGATTGCCAAGAACCTTGGTCAGGAAGGCACCAATGCCGTCATGGGCCAACTTGGCCTCGGTCAGGGCGACGCCGCCTTCTTCGTGGCCGGCGATCCGAAGGTCTTCTACAAATTCGCCGGTTCGGCGCGCACCAAGGTCGGCACCGATCTCAACCTGGTTGATGAAGATCAGTTCAAGTTCTGCTGGATCGTCGATTTCCCGATGTTCGAATTCAACGACGAGGAAAAGAAGGTCGATTTCTCGCACAATCCGTTCTCGATGCCGCAAGGCGAGATGGAGGCCCTGCAAACGAAAGATCCGCTCGATATCCTGGCCTATCAGTACGACATTGTCTGCAACGGCTACGAACTGTGCTCCGGCGCGATCCGGAACCACAAGCAGGATATCATGCTGAAGGCTTTCGAAATTGCCGGTTACGACGAAGCCTTCGTCGAGTCGCAATTCGGTGGCATGTTGAACGCCTTCAAATACGGCGCCCCGCCGCACGGTGGTCTGGCGCCGGGTATCGACCGCATCGTCATGTTGCTGGCCGGCCAGACGGCCATCCGCGAAGTCATCGCTTTCCCGCTGAACCAGCAAGGGCAGGACGTTATGATGAGCGCGCCTTCGGATGTGCTCGACAAGCAATTGAAGGAACTGCATATCCGTACGCAGATGCCGATCAAGGTCAGCTGATCGTCAAAATCCCGAAACTAAACGCATCAGGCCCGTCTCTCAGAGGCGGGCTTTTTGTTTTCTCAATTGACAAATGTCAGACAATTACGGTACGTAAAATGTCAGACATTTAAGGGCGATTATAACGCCTGTCGACAGGGAGAATACCATGCGCCGTGCTACGCCTGCGTCCATAACCATGGCCGCTACCTTTTGCCTGCTGATTGCCATGACGGGCCTCAGTGCCTGCGGTGGAGGAGGCGGGGGGGGGAGCAGCGGGGGCGGTTCATCATCTTCCAGCAGTTCATCGGGACCAGATGCAGGCACCTTATCCGCGGTCGATTTCGATCATCAGCTAAAAATCAGGAATGCATCCAGCGGGCAATTCCTGACTATCTCAGGTGCGAGCCAAGCGGCCGGTGCCGCGATTTCCCAGGCTGCTGACGATGTGGGATCGGAACTGTTGTGGCACGCCATTCCCTTTGTGACCAATCAATACAATCTCGAAAACCTGCTGACACACCAGGTCGCCGGTATTGCAAATGCTTCCACGAGCGCGGGCGCCAATGCTGTGCAGTGGGCGGATAACGGCACCAATGACCATTTGTGGTCGTTCTATAAGCTGAGGAACGGTAATTACCTGATCCGTAACATTAACAGTGGTCTCTATCTCCAGGCAGATGGTGCGGCCGTCACGCAAGGCGCGCGCGCATCTTCGGGTAGTTCTCAGGAATGGGCTTTAAGTCCGACAAATGTGAGCGCGTATCCCATGCCGATCACGGTTTCCAGTACGGGCGTCGATGTGCATGATCCGGATATCCTGATCGACCCTTCCGGCAAGGCCTGGCTTTACGGCACGCATAACACCCTGGCCAGTTCAACGGATCTATCGGCTTTCACAAAGGTTTCGGCCGGCATTTTCAGCGCTGATTTCAGTTGGTGGGCTGGCAAGAACACCACGGGCGGCAGTGGTCGGACGGATCTGTGGGCACCCAGTACGATGTATGCCAATGGCAAATACTACCAGTATTATTCCATCCCGATTTACCAGACACCGTCGAACGCGACGACGAACAATGGCGCTCAGGCGGTCATTGCCCTGGCGACCAGTTCCAATCCGGATGGGCCTTGGACGGATGCCGGACAGATTGTCGACTCCTGCGGCAAGACGACAGGCTGTACCACCACCTTTAATGCTATCGATCCGGCCCCCTTTATCGATGACGCCGGCAAGTGGTGGATGGTCTTTGGCTCATGGGAGGATGGCACGCACGTCATTCCGCTCGATCCGGCTACGGGTCTGCGTCAGGGCACGGATATGTTCAGCATCGCCAGACGTGATGCTGGTGAAGAAGGACCGTTCATCTTCCCATGGACTATCGGCGGCACAACCTATTATTACTATTTTGCTTCGATCAATGTCTGCTGCAAGGCCGACAGTCCGTATCACATTGTCGTCGGTCGCTCGACCAGTCCAACGGGGCCATATCTCGATCGCGGCGGATTGGATTTGAAAAACGGCGGCGGCACGATCCTGCTCAGTGCACATGACAATATTCGTGGGCCGGGCGGACAAAGCGTGTTCGTTTCCGGCGGCCAGGTGAAAATGGTCTATCACTATTACGACAGCAATTCGAACGGTGCACCGAAGCTTGGGATCAACACCCTTGGGCTTGATGCTGATGGCTGGCCCGTCGTGCAGTGAAACTTATGGGGTTTGGGGTCTGTGACCCCAAGTCTTATTCTCTTTCAAAGAAAAGCCCTGCCAAATCGGCAGGGCTTTTCTTTGAATAAGGCAAGGTTTATGGGGCCACAGGCCCCAAACCCCATAAGTTTAGTGAACTACGCACACCGGAATACGAATACCGGCAGGCAGTTCCGTCGTCGCGTCGCCGCAGGTCTGGTCCATCTGGCGCTGTGTCAAGCCGGTAGCGGAACCCATCTCCGCGCCGGAGAAATTCACACCGCTCAGGATCGCGCCCTTGAAATTGGCGTGTTCAAGATAGGCGCCAACGAAATTGGCATTGGTCAGGTTGGCGCCGGCGAAATTGACGCGGCCGAACAGGGCAGCGGAACCGTTGATGTCACGCAGGTCAGCGCCGGCGAAGTTGCTGCCGTTGAAAATGCCAAGTCCCATGTCGGATTGACGCAGGCGGGCGCCGGCGAAATTCTTGTTCTTCAGGCTGCGGTTATTGAAATCGGCCTGAAATAGATTGCAGCGCGGGCAGCTGGCGCCATTTTGCGCGCTGGAAACCTGAGCAGCATTTTGCGCCATGGCAGGCGCGCTGATGAGGGAAGCGGCCAGCAAAGCCAGGACAATACGTTTCATAAAAGGACACTTTCGCTGATTTGGCGCTGATTGGCGATGATTTGGCACTGATATTGCCGGAGACCAGCAAGGAAAGGGCCAGTCATGCCATCCGTTACCGTTCCTCTATATCATTTTTCTCAAACGCCGGGTTAACCGCTTCCTGCTTTTTGCGATTGCCGAAGGGAACGACGACCAGATTATCCGTGGCCGTACCGCGGGCAAAACCCTTTGAAATCAATTGCGAGGCCGGCATGGCATTGCTCGGCGCATCGCCTGTTTCCGTCAGAGCCTCACCATGAAAATAGGCCTGTCCCAGACCGTCAGCATTGAGTTCGGCCGGATCGGCATTGGAGAGATCTTCGCGGTCGAGATAGGAAATCGCCAGCTCACGGAAGATATAGTCAAGGATCGAGGTTGCCGACTTGACGCGGTCATTGCCGGTCACCGGACCTGCCGGTTCGAAGCGCGTAAAGACGTAAGCATCGACAAATTCATCCAAAGGTACGCCATATTGCAGACCGATCGAGATGGCGATGGCGAAATTGTTCATCAGCGATCGGAAAGCCGCGCCCTCCTTGTGCATGTCGATGAAGATTTCACCGATCGAGCCGTTTTCGTACTCACCTGTATGAATATAGACCTTGTGTCCGCCAACACCGGCCTTCTGGATATAGCCCTTGCGGCGATCGGGCAGTTTGGTGCGGGTCCGCTCGCGTTCGACAATTTTTTCTATGACTCGTGGCGTCGGCTTCTCGACAACCGGTTCCGGCGCGGGCCGTTTTGGCGCGTCATCGATGTCAGGGATATCGAGCGAGAAGTCCAGTGGCGCGTCAGCGCGGAGGACCGACACGGCGCGCAGGCCTGAACTCGCGGCCAGTGAATAGACCTTCATGACATCGAGTACACCCTGATCCCACGCCAGAAGGAAGGGGGCAGTCGAAGGTGCATCAGTGAAAGTTTCGATGGATTGGCGCAGATGAACCTGCGCTTTACGACCGAGAGGCGCGAGCAATTGATAGGCCTGGTCCGACACCAGTTTCAGTGCCTCGGCGTCTTTGCAGCCAAAGATATGGCTGGCCGCTTCCCTGATTTCAGATGTCGAAAAGCCCATTACGTTCAGCAGGTTCAGCGTGGGATCGGAGATGTCGCTTTCAGTCAGGCCCCAGATGTCCTGAATAAAGGCCGCGTCGATATGGCGGGGCGAAAAGACCTCGGCCAGTGATGATGTGGTGAGCAGGGCGGCTTCCAGACGATTGATCTCGAATTCGCTCAGGCCTTTCGATTTCAGGGAGGCGATATTGATATGCGGCGCATCAATCAGGCTGCGGCTGCCGAGCAGGATGCCACGCACATCGCCCCAGTTGTGAGAAATGGCATGCAAACCTTTGATTACGCAGGCCTTGATTGTCGGCACGGAAACACCATCCTCGGTTTCCATGACGGTCAAGAGGTCGCCGACAGCCTTGTCGCCCAGTGAAACGCCCAGACGCAACGCCAGTTCAGCGTCATCGAACAGGCTTGTCACCTGGCTATTGCGCAGGCCGGTTTTCTTGGCGAGCTTCAATGCCGTTTGTGTCAGGTCCAGTGTCGCCGCTTTGAGTTCGGCATGACCTTTCAAGGCCGTTGCCTTGTAGAGGCGTTGACTCAGGCGATCGGTCTGGTCGGCCTTGTCAGCAGCGAAACCCGCATAGGGCGTCAGATGCGCGGCCAGCGAAGCCGATGCATGGACGGCGGCCGCTTCAAACAACGCGAAAATATGGGTGGCAAGTTCTACACCGGCCGCTTCGGTCAGACTGAGGCCCTGGCCCATGACAGCCTCACCAAGGCCCGCGATGGTCAGAGCCAGCGGGCGCGTGGCAGCCCGACGTAGACTGTCATCAAGTGTTGCGGAAAAGCCTGTTGCAGCTTCGATATCAAGGGCCTGAGTCCAGAGACCGACCGCGTCTATAAACGCCTCAACTGCGAAGACGCCCTCATCGCTGTAGAAGCGCTCGATATTGATGGCGGCGCAGGCGGCAAGGTTTTGCGACTCCAGCGCTTCAGCATCCTGTGGATCGAAAACGACGTGCAGGGCGCCGGTTTCAAGCGCTGTTTCGGCCACCAGCACCGCCGATGGATCGCCGGCACTGAGAAGGTCACGTTCGCCGATGATGGCGCGCAGACGCGGGCGCTCGATAGCCGGTGCGGAAGCTCGTGACCAATCGACCGTGGCCATGCCCTGACTCAATTGAATCTGCCGGGCAATCAGGGCATCGGCAGCCCCAAAACGCCTGGCCCTGGCTGCGGCGCGGGCGAGAGCCGGATTGTGTTTCAGGCTGGCGCGTTGTTCGCCTTCGGATCGTTGAATAGCGCCGATGATGTCATCCAGCGCTTGCGCCAGCCGGGTTTGCGCCGTGGTGGCCAGTGACTTGGTGCGCGCTGAGATCAATAGTTGATTGATGGCGCTGCGACCGGCGTGGTCATCAAGATATAGGGGAGCCGTTTCGGATGGTTCCGGCTGCCAGTCGCCAGCGGTCGGGTGGACGCGATGACCGGAAGCCAGCGCTATGGCCGGTGCAGCCAATCCGGACAGCAGGGTCATTTCCAGTATGTCAGCGAACTCTGCCGCCGTCTTTGCGTCAGGGAAGTGTCCCAGTCGCAATCCCCATTGAGCAAGACGATGCGCATAGCTTGCCAGGGCGCCATCGAACGTGTCCAGCTCAGGATCGATAGCTTTGGCGGGGGCACCGGCCGGGAGATCGCGCGACAACGAATCAGCCCAGTCAAGCCAGGCTTCGGCTTGCACCGAGGTCAGGGCACGGGGACACACAACCTCAACGAATCCATTCAGGCGTTCTATCTCACGCAGCTCCAGATCAGTCTCGGTGGCTAGCGCGCGCAGGGCGGGGGACAGATACGACATGCCTTTATCCTTGGCTTTATGAGGCGTTATCCCCAGATGTAGCGTTAATTTTGCCAGGCATCAATAAATCTGGTGGGCAAAGCATCATTCATCCACAATATGTTGATCAAAGGTTAAGCCGTATAGCGGGACAATATTTTCCATGCCCGCTTTACCTTGGCCCGACGCCTCACTATAGATATTGACAGTTTCGGGGCCATGACTGGCTCCACGCAAGGATATCACGATGCAATGGTTGCTTAATCTTCTCGCTCCCTCATTCACCTGGTGGAACGGCGCCACACTTGGTACGCTGTTTACAGTCGCCAAACGTGGCCGCAAGGTCGGCGAAGATGAGTTCGGCAATCGCTATTATGAGGATCGCACGGCGAAGAATACCTACGATACTGGCCGCAAGCGCCGCTGGGTGTTGTATAAGGGCTATGCTGATGCCTCGAAAATTCCGCCCGACTGGCATGGCTGGATGCACTACACCTATGACACGCCGCCGTCGGAAGAACCGCTTCGCCGCAAGGCCTGGGAAAAGCCGCACCTGCCGAATATGAGTGGAACGCCCTATGCCCAATTCCCGCCAGGCTCGATGAACGCTGAAGCCGAGCGTTCGAAGACGACAGGCGATTACGAAGCCTGGAAGCCGTAAGGAGGCATGGAATGAAACGCATCACGGTTTCCGGCTGGGCCTTGCTGGCGGTGGCTGCGGCATGCGTTGTCATTCCCGCATCGGCCCAGGTGGCGCCGCCCGACCGGGACGGCGATCAGAGTGATGCGCCGCACTATGTCGACAGTGCCGATTACGATCGGCAGCCCTATTATGTCGATGGTGTGCAATATAAGCCGTATGTCCCCGAAAAAAAGAAGGCCAAGCTGGCTGCGGAAAGTGTCAAGCCGGCCGATACACCGGTAACGCCGGATGATACCACCGTCAGTGAACTTCATCCCTATGTGCCGTCAAGCTCAACCAGCATGGCTCAGGCGGATGCCGCGCCAAAGGTTGCGGCGGCATCCTCATCGTCCGAGAGCGCTGTCAGCTATGTCCCGAAAAAGCGTCCGCGTTATGCCGTGGCGATCATCGAGGCGCTGGACAAGGTAACGGCTGAAAGCGTGCGTTTTGAGGCGCCGATCGGCAAGCCCATCCGCTACAAGGGCCTGATCTATACCGTGAAGGCGTGTGAAACCACGGCGGATGACGAAGCGATGAGTGACGTCATGGCCTATGTGCGGGTACGCAGCAATCCGGTGGCGGCCACCAACACCTCGCCGGCGATGAAATCGAAGGAAGTCTTCAGGGGCTGGACATTCGCATCGACACCGAGCCTCAATCCAATCCAGCATCCGGTTTATGATGCTTGGGTGGTTGGCTGCCGGCAGGCCTTGCCGGGCGCCGCTTAGAGCGCTTTCCGAAAAGTGTGATGCACTTTCCGGATTAAAAAGCGCGTAAAAGCAAAGAACTAGAGCGCCAATCTGATCCAATCAGATTGGAACACGCTCTAAGCCAAAAGCGACATGACCATCTGGCCGGAAGCCGTGCGCGGCAGGTCATAGAAATCCGTTTTCAAGTCTATAGAAGCTGCCAGCCTTTCCAGATATTCGGTCTTGGGCATTTCGACGACACCGAACTGACGCAGGTGCTCGGTCTGAAACTGGCAATCGAGCAAGGTGAAGCCGCCGGCCTTGAGGCGCGCCACCAGGTGGACCAGGGCGATTTTCGACACATCGCGGGCGCGTGACACCATGCTTTCGCCAAAGAAGGCGCCACCAATCGAAACACCGTAAAGTCCGCCCAGCAATTGCTCGCCATCCCAGACTTCGACACTATGCGCCAGGCCGCGCGCGAACAGCGCCTGATAGAGCGCCTGAATGGAATGGCTGATCCAGGTCGAGGAGCGGTTCATGGCTTCTTCAGCGCAAAGCTCGATAATTTGCGTGAAGGCGGTATCGATACGGATCGTATAGGTGTCCTGGCGCACGGTGCGGGCCAGTCGTGATGACACATGGAAATCGTCGAGAGGCAGGACGCCGCGCATCGGCGGATCGACAAGGAACAGATAATCGTCATCACGGGCGTCCGACATCGGGAAGATGCCGGTGCAATAGCAGTTGATCAGGTCGTCGAGGGTAAAGTCGGTCAAGGCAAGGCGAATCCGGTGATCTGACGCCCATGAATACTGTCTGGGGATCGAAAATCAATAAGGTTCCGGCCCTCAGGTCGTTTTACAGTTGAAACTGTCCATGATCTTGTTGGGAGTCCTGACATTGCCGAAGGGGGTGGTGGCGCCATCGGTGAAACTGGTGTGATAAGCGATGTCACAGGTCTGGCCGGGCTTCGGCAGCATCTGGTCTTTATCGATATAGGCGGTATGCACGGTATCCGGCGCATAGCCGGTTTTCGTCACGGGAATGACCAGCCAATTGGTGATGTAGGCGAATACGAACAGCGGTCGTTTGTAAGACTCGATATGCACATCCTTGAGTACATAAGCATCGAAGGCGCGCGGCGGCAGGATATATTCCTTCGCCTGCGCCGGCGTGCTGGCCAGCAGAATGAGAGGTATCAACCCCAGACCTATGTTCATCTTTCCCAACGTTTCGAAGGCAGTATTGATCCGCAGAACAAGTCGCTTGATGCGTTACAATCTGGACGAAACCAAGGCAGTTTCACCGAGTTGTCACGCAGCAAAAAGCATCATAGCGTAAAATGGGGCCTGAGCGAAACGTGATATCGACATAGGGTATCCAACAGCGTTCCGGTCATGTGCATCGGCCAATCGGGCAAACAAAAAAAGCCTTGCACAGGCAAGGCTTTCAGAGTTTTTGTGAAAGTCGTCAGACCGGATTGGCCAGAGCTTCCTGTGCCTTGATCCAGTTTTCCAGCCAGTGGATATTGTAGTCGCCTGTCTGAACGTCCTTTTCCTGCAACAGGTCGAGGAACAGCGGAATGGTGGTGTCGATACCGGTGACAACCGTTTCCCCCAGGGCGCGCTTGAGGCGGGCGAGGGCTTCCGGACGGTCGCGGCCGTGAACGATCAGCTTGCCGACCAGCGAGTCATAATAGGGCGGAATGGCGTACCCGTTATAAATCGCCGAATCGAGGCGCACGCCGAGACCGCCAGGCGCATGGAAATCGGTAACCGTGCCGGGTGACGGCACAAAGGTACGGGCATTTTCGGCATTGATCCGGACTTCGATCGAATGGCCACGCAGCTTGATATCGTCCTGGGTGAAGGACAGCGGCAGGCCTTCGGCGATGCGGATCTGCTCGCGCACCAGGTCGATATCGGTGACGTATTCGGTCACCGGATGCTCAACCTGCAAGCGGGTATTCATTTCAATGAAGAAGAACTCACCGTCTTCGTAAAGGAATTCAATCGTGCCGACGCCGAGATAGCCGATTGCCTTGATGGCGTTGACGACAATCATGCCGATCTTGTCGCGTGCCGCTTCATCGATTGCCGGCGAAGGGGCTTCTTCCAGCACCTTCTGATGGCGGCGCTGCAAGGAGCAATCGCGCTCCCCAAGATGGACGACATTGCCGTGACTGTCGGCGATCACCTGGATCTCGATGTGGCGCGGCTTCTGGAGATAGCGTTCCATATAGACGGTGCCATCGCCAAAAGCGGCGGCGGCTTCGGTCTGGGCACTGAGCACGGCTTCAGCCAGGGATTCGCGATCCTTGGCGACCTTCATACCGCGTCCGCCGCCACCGGCGGCGGCCTTGATGATCAGTGGAAAGCCGATCTTTTCAGCGGCTTCCATGGCTTCCTCGACGGTGGCGACGCCGCCATCCGAGCCGGGGACGACAGGAATGCCCGAATCCCTGGCGGCCTGTTTGGCCGTGATCTTGTCACCCATCATGCGGATATGTTCGGGCTTCGGACCGATAAAAGTCATGCCGTGGGCGCCGACGATTTCGGCAAAGCGGGCGTTTTCCGACAGGAAGCCGTAACCCGGATGGATCGCCTGAGCGCCGGTGATTTCAGCGGCGGCGATGATCGAGGGGATGTTGAGATAGCTCTTGGACGCCGCTGCGGGCCCGATGCAGACGCTTTCATCGGCCAAGTGCACGTGCATGGCGGTGCGGTCGGCTTCGGAATGGACGGCCACGGTGGCGATGCCCATTTCCTTGGCGGCGCGAATGACGCGAAGGGCAATCTCGCCGCGGTTGGCGATGAGGATTTTGTCAAATGTCTTGGTCAAGGCCAATACCCTATTCAAAAACGACGAGGGCTTCGCCGAATTCGACGGGCTGGGCGTCGCTGACCAGGATTTGCGCCACCGTGCCTTCACGCGGTGACGGAATGGGGTTCATGGTCTTCATGGCTTCGATGATCAGCAGGGTCTGGCCTTGCTTGACCTTGTCACCGACCTTGATGAAGGCGGGGGTGCCTGGCTGGGCCTGCAGGTAAACGGTGCCGACCATGGGGGATTTGATGGCATCCTTGGCGACGGCCGGTGCAGCGGCAGCTACCGGTGCGGCTTCGACTGCGGCAGCGGCAGGCGCCGCTACAGGTGCCGGCGCGGCAGCCTGCGGAATATAGGAGACGTTGGAAGCGGCCGTGAGTTGGCGGGCCACGCGAATCTTCAAATCGCCCTGTTCGACCTCGATCTCGGTCAACTCGGTTTCCTTCAGGATATCGGCGAGCTTGCGGATCAGTTTGGGATCGATTGGATCGGCAGAGGGAGTTTTAGGAGTCGTCATGTGATAACCTTGTACAAAGTCTTGAAAAACAAAGACTCTACTATTTAACGAGGGACAAAACGGCACGAATGGCCAGTTCATAACCAATGGAACCAAATCCTGCAACAATCCCTTTGGCGGCCAGCGACACATATGAGTGATGCCGGAAAGGCTCACGGGCGTGGGGATTGGAGAGATGGCATTCGATAATCGGCAGGCTCAGGGCCTTCAGGGCGTCATAGAGCGCGACCGATGTGTGGGTATAGGCCGCCGGATTGATGATCAGGGCGCTGGCCACGGTACGGGCTTCCTGAATCCAGTCAACCAGTTCGCCTTCATGATTGCTTTGTCTGAAGACGAGACCATATCCCGTGCCTTCGAGCAGGGCCAGGCAGCGCGATTCGATATCGGAAAGCGTATCGTAGCCATAAATTTCCGGTTCACGCACCCCAAGGAGGTTGAGGTTTGGACCGTTGAGGACATATATGGGCTTAGACATGTAACCTTCGAAAAAGCGCGAAGCGGCTCTTGTAACGTGTCGTGGATAGGCTCACAAGCCGAACGATGTTAATTGGCGTCGGTTTCGGTAAAAAATGGCGTTAAAATGGTGAAAATTCTGTTGAATGGCGAAGAAAGGGAGGTTACGGCCTCCAATCTGACGGCGCTTATCAGCGATCTTGGACTCGATGGCCGCAAGGTAGCCGTCGAAAAGAATCTCGAAATCGTGCCGCGTTCGACCTATCTGGCCACCCAGATCAATGAGGGTGACCGGCTGGAAATAGTGCACTTTGTAGGAGGCGGCTAATGGACGACTTATCTTTGATTCCGGAAACCTGGACTGTGGCAGGCCGTACGTTTACGTCGCGCCTGATTGTCGGCACCGGCAAGTACAAGGATTATGCCCAGAATGCCGCCGCCGCGCGGGCTTCGGGCGCCCAGATTGTGACCGTGGCGGTACGCCGGATCAACCTGACCGACCCGAGCCAGCCGATGCTGATGGATTACGTCAGGCAGGACGAATTCACCTACCTGCCCAATACGGCCGGCTGCTATACCGGTGAGGATGCCGTGCGCACCTTGCGCCTGGCGCGAGAAGCCGGTGGCTGGAACCTGGTTAAGCTGGAAGTCCTGTCCGACCCGAAAACACTTTATCCCGATATGGAAGAGACCCTGCGCTCTCTGAAGCTGCTGGTGAAAGACGGTTTCGACGTGATGGTCTATTGCAACGATGATCCGGTTTATGCGCGCAAACTCGAAGAAGCGGGCGCTGCCGCCATCATGCCACTGGCCGCGCCGATCGGTTCCGGGTTGGGCATCCAGAACCCGATCACCCTGCGCATCATCATCGAAAACGCCAAGGTGCCGGTACTGGTCGATGCTGGCGTCGGCACGGCCTCGGAAGCGGCCGAAGCCATGGAACTGGGCTGCGACGCGGTGCTGATGAATAGTGCCATAGCTGAGGCGAAAGATCCGATCCGCATGGCGCGGGCCATGAAGCACGCCGTTATTGCCGGACGGGAGGCTTACCTGGCCGGACGGATGCCGCGCAAACTTTACGCCGATCCATCGTCGCCGCTGGCCGGCCTGATCTAAAAAAAGACCCGCAAATCGGATGGATTTGCGGGTCTTTTTTTATTTACCGTTGCGGGCCGCCGTAACCGCTTTTTCCAGCTCATCGAGCTTGGCGCCATCAATGACGGTGTCGCCGATGATGAAGGTTGGCGTACCGGTGATGCCGAGGTCGGTGCCCAGTTGCAGCACCCTGTCTATATGCGCCTTGACCTCTGCCGAAGCGGCATTGGCCCTGACGACCGCCGGATCAAGCCCCAGAGTGCCCAGAAGCGTGGTCATCTCGGTCTCGCTGCCGACATGCTCGGTCATCAGGGCATAGTGGACGGCCTCATATTTTCCAGCCTGGGCCGCGCCGAGTGCGAAGGCGGCGAGGGGACGCGAATTTTGATTAATGACCGGATATTCCTTGACGACGATGGCGACATCCGGATTTTTTGCCAGAAATTCCTTCAGCACCGGTGTGGCGGCACGGCAATAACCGCAATTGTAATCGAGAAACTCGACGATCTTTATCCTGGCATTCGGGTTGCCAAGCACCGGATCGCTCTTGTCGTTGAACAGCGAGTCGTGCTTGCTCTTGATCGCCGTGGCCATGGCCTGGGCCTTATCCGCGTCATTTTGCGCGTTCAGCTTGCTAATCGCCGTTTGCAGCATGGCCGGCCGGTTCAGCATGCCTCTTTCAACGACAAAGCTCTGGATTTGCGGCACGACATAGGGCGCGCCGGCCAGAACCACGGCAAAAACGGCCAGGCCGGTCGTGATGTTCGCCTGCGAGAAAAGGTCTTTCCACAGGCTGGATTTCTCAGTCGTTACTTTGGGTTCGATCACTTAAAAAGCCTTGTTGTCGTTAATTCTTGCGGCGGCGCCGGGTTTCCTGCTCGACCGGATCAATCCCCATTTCCGAGGAGGCGGTCAGGACGATGTCACGGGCGCGGCGATATTCGGGCGACTTGATGTCGAGATATTTCTGCGACCATACCGCGGAGGTGCGTGCCGCCATATAGTCGCCGGCAAAGAATTGCGCCTCCGCGGTGGACAGACGCGCCAGACCGGGCTGATTCAGACCGTCATAGGCCTGCGCCATTTGTTCCCAGGCGAAACTGTCATCGTCTTCGTATTTAATCGATTCCTGCAAATGCGTTACGGCGGAAGTCAGGCTGTCCTTGTCGCCGACAGCGATCAGGGACTGACCGAGATTGAGTTGCAGCAACGGCGCCTGCGGCATCAGATCGACCGATTTCTGATGCGCCGGCACGGCCAGGGCGGCGCGACCGGTTTCAAAATAGATCTGACCCTTCAGTTCCCATAAATAGGCATTGTCGGGTTGCTCGACGATCAGCTTGTCCAGTTGGTCAATCGCCTGATCCCACTGGCCACGCTTGTAGGTGGCGATGACCCTGGCATAGCGGGCCGGATAGGAGGTGTCGGTTTCGGGATATTTCTGGTAGGTCTTGAGCGGATCATCGAGAAAGCCGGACAGCTTGGCCTTGACGATCTCGAACTCTTTTATGGTCTCCGGATTGTCCGGTGTATTGTAATGCGGCTGCGATTGGGCCATGCGTGTCGTGGCCTGGATGCGTTCGCGTGACAGTGGGTGGGTGATGAAGAACTGGTAGCGTTCGGCATTGCTGAATGTCTCGGCATTGCGGAATTTATAGAAAAAATCGACCATACCCTTAGCCGACATCCCGGCCTTTTCCATGGCCTTGACGCCGGCGACATCGGCGGCCGATTCTTCCGTCTGCATATAGTGCAAGGCGCCCAGTGTGCCGAAGGTGCCGGAACTGGCGGCAATGCCGAGGCCGGCATCCGGTGCACCGGCCAGGGCCGCGACGATGCCGAGGCCGAGGGAGACCGCCATGGGCACACGCGCCGCGCGCTCGATCTCGTCGGTGCGCATCATATGGCCGCCGCTCAGGTGACCGGTTTCGTGGGCGATGACGCCGAACAACTGGTTGGGCGTATCGGCTTCCATGATGGTGCCGGTATTGATGCCGATGCGCAGGCCCGTTGTGGCGAAGGCGTTCAGCTCATCGCTTGCGATCAGCAAGTAATGGACGCGATCGGGATCAAGGCCGGCGGCATCGAGCACGGGACGCGTATTGACTTTAAGAAAGGCTTCGACCTCGGTATCGCGGATAATGCTTTGCGAGTCCTGGGCCTGGGCCGCAAACGGTACCAGACATATACCGGTCATCAGGCCGGCGGCGATAACGATCCGTGCCGCTTGTCGTTTCAGCGTATGAAAAGCCTGCATTCTCAAGACCCTGTCTAACGTCCGCCAGCCTGATTCATTATGCGGCAAGGATGACAAATCTAAGGCGGGCATCGATCCGTATCAATGCCCGCCCTGAAAGACTTTTAGCTTTTGATCGCTTAGCGACGCCACCAGCCGCGCTTCGGTTTTTCCGGCGGCGCGCTAATCTCATTTGGATCAGCCACAGCTTCGGGTTCCGGCGGCGCGACAGCGACAGTCTCGGTAATAACCGGTTCTGCCATTGCCGGTTCCGGCACCTTCTTTTCCGCTTTTGCACGGGAAGTCCTGGGGACTTTCACCGGCGCTGCCACAGCTTCCACCGTTTCAGTTTCAACCGTCTCGGCTTCCACAACCTTCTTGCGGCTGCGCGTTTTACGGACCGGCTTTACCTCTTCGGCGGCGATCACTGGCGGTTCACTGGCGGCGAAAGCGGCTGCCGGATCGACATCAACATCATGCGTCAGCGGCATCGGTGCGGTATCATTGGCCGCGGCCACTTCATCGATGACCATTTCAACGGCTTCGGCAACGCCCTTGCGACCCCGACGAGGAGGACGCTGACGACGGGAACCGGACGATTGGACACCTTCCGGTACCAGGGAGGTCGGTTGCGTCGTTTCCGCACCTAGCGCAGACGTCACGGCCTCAGCAATAGCGGCTTGCGGCGAAGCGGCTTCTTTCAATGCCTCACGCGAAGCATCGGCCGAACGGACAGGCTGCTCGAAGCGCTTTTGCTGCTCCTCGAACGGATCGATCCAGACATAGGGCGCTTCCAGCGACGGTGTGCGGGCGCGGACCCAGCTATAGGTTTCGCGCGGACGGCTATCGAATCCGGTCCGGCGGCCACCGCGGCGACCACGGCGACGGCGCCCCTTGCGAGCTTCGTCGCTTTCACCTTCCAGACCAGCCTCATCGTCATCGCCTTCATCACTGTCGGCGGCATCCGCGGCGGGGCGCTCTTCACTTTCAAAACGGTCACGACCACCACGACGGCGACGGCGACGCTTGCCGTTGCGGCTGCCTTCGCGGTCCTCACGTTCAGGGCGTTCAGCCCGTTCCGGACGCTCGCGCTTTTCACCGCTGTCATCATCGCTGTCTTCGGCTTCGATAGCGTCTTCGTCCTCATCCTCTTCCTCAGCCACGTCCGGCGTGGTGTCGAAGGCGATAGGCTCGGGGCGAACCGGCGCGACGAAATCGACTTCATCGGCATGGACTGTACGGACGATCTGCACTTCGGTGTGACCGAGATCGGTATCGATCTCGATATTGACCTTCAGGCCCCATTCGAGACGCAGTTTCGACAGATGAACCTGCTTTTCGTTGAGGATATAGAGCGCCACATCCATCGGCACCTTGACGGTGATGGCGCCGGCGCCATTCTGCATCGCTTCCATATCGATGGTGCGCATGGCGGAAAGGGCGGCGGAATCGATCGAACGGATGCGGCCCTGGCCTTCGCAATGCGGGCAGACAATCGTCGTGCCTTCGAGGAAACCGGTGCGACGGCGCTGGCGGCTGATTTCCATCAGGCCGAAGCCCGAAATCTTGCCCATCTGGATGCGGGCGCGATCCTCGGCCAGCGCGTCCTTCAGCTTCTTCTCGACCGCGCGGTTGTTCTTCGATTCATCCATGTCGATGAAATCGATGACCACGAGGCCGGCGAGATCGCGCAGGCGCATCTGGCGGGCGGACTCTTCAGCCGCTTCCAGGTTGGTCTTGAGGGCGGTCGCCTCGATATTGCGTTCCTTGGTCGATTTGCCGGAGTTGACGTCGATGGCGACGAGCGCTTCTGTCTGGTTGATGACCAGATAGCCGCCCGATTTCAGCGGCACGACCGGAGAGTAGATTTTCGAGATCAGGTCCTCGACGGCATAACGGGCGAAGAGGGGGGTATTGGCCTTGTAGAGCTGAATCTTCTTGGCCTGGGACGGCATGATCATGCGCATGAAGTCCTTAGCGGAACGGTAGCCGTCCTCACCCTCGACCAGTACGCCGTCGAAATCTTTGTCGAACAGGTCGCGGATAGCGCGTTTGACGAGATCCTCTTCCTCGTAGATCAGGGCCGGGGCATTCGATTTCAGCGTCGTCTCGCGAATGGTTTCCCAGACGCGCAGCAGGTAATCGTAGTCGCGCTTGATCTCCAGCTTGGTGCGTTTGGCGCCGGCGGTGCGAACGATCAGGCCCATGCCGTGCGGCACATCGAGGCTCTGCACCAGCGTCTTGAGGCGCTTGCGGTCGGAGGTGTTGGTGATCTTGCGCGAAATGCCGCCGCCACGCGCCGTATTCGGCATCAGTACGCAATAACGGCCGGCCAGCGACATGTAGGTGGTCAGGGCCGCGCCCTTGTTGCCACGTTCTTCCTTGACGACCTGGACGAGCAGGATCTGGCGGCGCTTGATGACTTCCTGGATCTTGTAACGACGGATCAGATGCTGGCGCAGACGGCGCTCTTCATCCGGCAGGTCATCGTCGTGACCGTGATCGTCGTCCTCGGATTCATCTTCGTCATCGGCATGACCGTTGCCGTTATTGGCCTGGGCCTGCGCGGCCAGTTCGGCCATCAGCTTTTCGCGGTCGGCGACCGGGATCTGATAATAGTCGGGATGGATTTCGTTGAACGCCAGGAAGCCGTGACGGTTGCCGCCGTATTCGACGAATGCCGCCTGAAGGCTGGGTTCTACGCGTGTGACCTTGGCAAGGTAGATATTGCCGCGAAGTTGTTTTCTGGCGTGGCTTTCGAAATCAAACTCTTCGACGCGGCTTCCGTTCATCACGACGACACGGGTCTCTTCCGTGTGCGTCGAGTCGATTAAC
>FSVH01000135.1_pt1 | contig 25688 bp, 24 predicted proteins | sample 1637631 | NCBI WGS metagenome assembly FSVH01 (sample SAMEA3914814, study PRJEB12502) | metagenome | biome: forest; material: soil | place: USA | collected 2011-09-16 | depth 0.1 m | reverse complement strand
GATCGTGAGCCACGACCGGACCTTCCTGGAGCGTACCACCCAGCGCTGTTTCTGGCTCTATGACCGCAAGGTCAACAAGCTCGACCAGGGCTATGCCGCTTTCGAACCGTGGTCGGAATCGGTCATCAAGGACGCCGAGGAATCGCTATCGCGCCTGCAAAAGGCCATCGAGCGCGAAACCAAGACCTTCTATTCCTCGATCACCGCCCGCCGCACACGCAACGAAGGCCGCGCCGCACGCCTGGACGCCATGCGCGCCGACGCCGCCGGCCGCCTCAGCCAGCGCGGCAAGACGCTGGAAATGAGCATCGATTCCGGCGGCACCTCCGGCAAGCTGGTGGCTGAGCTTAAAGGCGTGTCGAAGGCCTTCGGCGAACGCACCCTGCTGAAGAATTTCTCGACCCGTATCATGCGCGGCGACCGGCTGGCGATTGTCGGCCCCAATGGCGCCGGCAAGTCCACGCTCGTCAAGCTCCTGCTCGGCCAGCAGCCAGCCGATTCCGGCGAAATCAAGCTCGGCACCAATCTCGAAGTCGCCTATCTCGATCAGGGCCGCGACACGCTGAAAGGCGAAGAGACCCTGTGGGATATGCTGGCCAATTCCGGATCGGATTCCATAATGGTGCAGGGCACGCCGAAGCACGTCGCCGCCTATGCCAAGGATTTCCTGTTCCGCGAAAATCAGCTGCGCCAGCCGGTGAAATCGCTCTCCGGCGGGGAGCGCAACCGCCTCCAGCTCGCCCGCGCCCTCGCCAAGGCCACCAATATGCTGGTGCTCGATGAACCGACCAACGATCTCGACATGGACACGCTCGACCTGCTCGAAGACATGCTGGCCGATTACGACGGCACGCTCATTCTGGTCTCCCACGATCGGGATTTCATCGATCGCCTGGCCACCTCCACACTCGCTTTGAACGGCAAGGGCGATGCCGCCGAAACCCCTGGCGGCTGGCAGGATTTCATCCGCCAGAACCCGGACTTCTTCTCCGAAATCTCGCGCATGGAATCGATCAAGATCAAGGGCGATGCGCCGAAGGTCCTGTTCGAAAAGCCGGTTGAGGTGGCCACGCTCGCCAAGAAGCCGGCTGCCAAGCTCAGCTACAAGGATCAAAAGCGTCTCGAAGACCTCGAACGCCTGATGCCGGAATGGCAGACCGAAATCGAGAAGATGGAAGAGATCCTCAGCGATCCGAACCTCTACACCAAGGCGCCCAAGGCCTTTGAGCAGACGACGCGGATGCTGACCCACACCCGTACCTCGCTGGAAAAAGGCGAAATGGAATGGCTGGAACTGGAAGAAAAGCGCGCTGCCCTCGCCGGCTAGCGTCTGCCTGTACCTCCCCGACTTGTCGGGGAGGGGATAGAATAGCTACACCGCCTATTCCCCTGTCCCTTATTAGGTCTTAATTAAACTCAATAGCTTAGGCTGGCGTGGTTACAACCTGACGTACCGCGTGAAAGCCTGACTGCAAGCCATGACCAAGCCTGCCCGCCGCGCCCGATACCTGCTGTTTATTGCCGTCGCCCTGACGATGATCGCAGCCCCCTGCGCGGCGTTCGCCAGCACGGCCGGCGCTTATCTGAACTGGAGCGCCAAGGCTCAACCGATGGCCGATGCGCCTTCTCAAACCGAACAGGTCCATACCGCCACCGGCGCCTATCCGGTTCCGCCTTCCCCCTATGGCCAGGTCGGCGATCCCTATGCCCGCAGCCTGCGCTGGCCGACGAAGCAGACGCCTGCGGTCACCTCTCCGGCCGTCGCCAGTATTTCCCAGCCGCCGCGAACCACCTTCGCACCCGTGCCCACCGCGCCGATGCGCGCCCCTGCGCCGGTATCCGTATCGCAGCCCGTACCGATGACCATGCCGAAGCCGGTTGCCGTCATTTCCGTACCGCAAAGACCCGAACCCGAAGACCCCGGTTTTGCCGATGACCCCGACCTGACGCCCGAAGCGCCAATCGCGTCCGCCCCCGTACACCAGTCCGCGGCGCCGCCAAGGCCTCAGCCAGCACCGCGGCCAGAGCCGAAAATCACACCGAAAGCCACGCCGGCAATCGCTTCGGCCCCATCGCCGGTTCACAGCGAAACCGCGCCGCTGCCGGCGGCCCTGGCGCCTGCCCTGAATAATGCCATGAGCACTGACACCGGCTATGAAGTGCCTACCACGAGTAAATACGCCGCGCGCATTGCCGCTGTCCGCGCCGCTGCCCTGCCGGTCGCCGAAGCCCCCAAAACCGGCAAGGCCGATCCCAAATCGACCGCCACTGCGCCGGAACCCGACGTTTCCCTCGCCTCGCAGGAAACCGATCACGTCTTCATTCCTGGTGAGCATTACACTACGCCGGCCGACGAACCGCGCCTCTACAGCCTTCACCGCCAGTACGGTATGCGGCCCGACCCCATCACTGTCTCGTCCGGCGCCACCGGCGCCCTGCTGACCGTCTCGCCCGATGAGGGCGGCGATCCGAACGATGACGATAAAACCAGTAATACCGGCAGCAAAAAATCCGACACCGATAAAAACTGATCCATATCCCTGCTCACTAAACCTTCCGCCAGAATGGCCCTCAAGGAAACAGAATGTCCCGCGTCCCGACCTCTTCGCTTATCGACCTGATCGAACTGGCCCAGGAGCCTTCCAGCGCCAAGCGCCGCGAACTGCTGCGCCAGGTGACCGGCATCTTCATGACCAGTCCGGATGAGATCAGCGGGCTGGAAATGGAACTGTACGACTCGGTGATGAGCCAGCTTGCGGCCGATATGGAAACCGTCGTCCGCGCTGAAATTTCCACGACCATCTCCCAGACGCGCAATGCCCCGCTCGGCCTGCTGCGCCGCCTAGCCTCCGACGATATCTCGGTCGCCGAACCGATCCTGACGCGTTCCACGGCCCTGAGCGAAACCGACCTGATGCACATCGTCTCGACGCAGGGGCAAGACCATCTGCGTGCGGTATCGAAGCGGGATTCCGTACCGGAAAGCATCGCCGGCGTTATCGTCAACCGCGGTGACGATACCACGCTTCACGCGCTCCTCAGCAATGACGGCGCCCGGTTGTCACGTGCCTCGAACGAGGCCGTCATCCAGCGGGCCCAGTCCAACCCCGACCTGCACGAAGTCGTCGTCAATCGCGCCGATATGCCGGTCGATCTCATGAACGACATGTATTTCGTCGTCGAAGCCCGCCTGCGCGAACGCATCATGCGCGAGAACGAAAAGCTCGATCCGAGTGTGCTCGAACAAGCCCTGTCACGGGGACGCGACAAGGTGGCCGTCGCCTATGGCAGCTTCCCGGACGACTATGAAAAGATCTCCGTCGAGGTCGAGGCCCTGCGCCATAATTCGCGCCTGACCCCTGCCCTGCTCGCCAGATACATGCGCGATCCGAACCCGACCTATTTCCTGTGCGCCCTGTCACAAATGGCCGATCTCGACTTCCTGACGGCCCGCCATCTGGTCGAGAAGAAGGAAATCGACGCCCTGGCCATCGCCTGCAAGGCCGCCGATCTCGATAAGGCCCTCTTCCTGACCTATGCCATGATTATGTTGTCGGATCAGGAAAACGCCATGGGCAAGGCCAGCGATTACGGCAAGCTTTACACCGAACTGCCACGCGATACGGCCCTGCGCACCATCCGTTTCTGGCGACTCCGGCGCGCCGAAGGGCATGCCGCTTAATCGGGACTTTGTCCCGATTAAGCTTTTTTCATAAGAGATGCCTCGCAACAGCTCGGGCGCGCGTCGCGCTTGCCAAATGGATCGGCACGATGCCTCATCATTTGGAAATCCGTGCTTATACCTCCCCAGCTTGTTGGGGAGCCGGGCGGCCGGTGCCGGGGACCGACGCGCACTTACGCGTTGGTGGTGGGGCCCTTACTTAATTTCCCTGCTCCCTACATCCTGATTCCAACCAAAAAAAACCGCGCTAAACAGCGCGGCCAGTTTACAGGGAGGAAACGCCCAGGAAGGGCAAAGGCCTCGAACAAGGCCTTAGAACCCCTGTATAGCAGCGTGTTGACGCTATCGCAAGTAAAAAATGACAGCGCTGTCATATCTCTTGCATCATCCGGATTATGGCTCACCATGGTCATGCAGAAACTTCGCCAATGGCTCCCGCAAGGTCTGAGGCCCGGATACCGCCGCCTCAAACAAATGCTTCTGGATTTCGCGCGGCAGATCGAACCAGCGTATGACAACCGCGGCTCCCAGAGCCTGCACCAGGTTTCGTTCATCGTCCTGCAAATCGTGTCCGGCCGACAGGTTCCACGATAAATAGGGCTTACCGCCATCGGGCGCGGTCTTGTCTTCGGGCATCATGGTGCCTCCGGTCCGCGCGGACCTGAAGCATCGGGTTCCGGCAGCGGTTCCGGTACAGGCATCGGCTCTTCCGGTGGATGCGGCATGGGATCGACCACATCGCCACCGCGGCCAATATCAGGCACAGTCGGCGCGGGATTGGGGATAGGTGGCGGCGGATCTTGCAGGTTCATGGCATGGCTCCAAACTGAATGCACAGATTTCATCCTAGCATTCAGGCCGTAAAATACGCAGCGGGCGGAGGCGTCGCGAAATCAAAAGGCGATAAAGACGGGAAATCGTCGTAAGCCGTACAAAAAATCCAATTTTCGAAGCATATATTTTACAGGACGTGGTTACGAATACTTGTGCGGCCATGCCAATTTATTTGTCCGCAGCCGGACGTTTACCATCAATTTATGCCGTTTACCGGGCATCTGGATAACAATCTTACAGGCAGGCGCGTAGGTTTTCGCCGTGTCCGGCGTTCCTGGCACACCATCAATCCACCAAAGCCCCACTGCCTTCCCGCTGACTGCGGGAAAAGGAGATATCATGCCCAGAAATTCCAACGACGATCAGCGCGGTTCCCAATCCCGCGAGCGCGACGATGACGGCCGTTTCACCAGCGGCTCAGCCGGCTCACAAGTTCGTTCGCGCTATGACGATAATGACGATGATTACCGCACGTCCCACCAATCTTCGGGCGACCGGTCTGCGGGCCGCGAACGCGACGAAGATGGCCGTTTTGCCAACAGTTCAGGCGGCTCGCAAAGCCGCTCATCAGGTCGCAGCCGTTCGCAGGATGAGGACCGTGATTTCGAGGATTGGCATGCCTATGGTCATGATCGCGGCTGGCACGCCCACCAGCAGGGTCGGCATGGTCAGGCCAACCGTGACCGCGATGACGAAGGCCGCTTCACCAGCCGTGGACGCGGATCACAAGGACGTGGCGGCAATGATCAGTCTTACGGTGCTTCTTCTGGCCAGGGTGGCTCCGGCGAAGGCCGTGGCTGGCACGGCGATCCCGAAGGCCATGCCCGCGCCGGCAGCATGAGCCACGGTGGTTCAGGCACCCAAAGCCGTGGCCGGGACTATGACGATGACGACGATTCTCGTGGCCGCTCTTCAGACAATCGTGCCTCCGAAAACCGTGAACGCGACGACAATGGCCGCTTCACCAGCAACCGCCACTAAGCCGTCAGCTAACGCAAAAAATGAGGACAGGTTTCGACCTGTCCTCATTTTTTTTGTGACCAGCCTTCGTCTTGCCGCTGCATGTTACCGTCGGTAGGGTACCGGCGATTTTGAAACGGCGGGGGCTATTATGGCCAAGACTTTAAACAGACGCACACTTATTCGCACCGGCCTGGCGACCGCCTTTCTGGCCCCTGTAACCGTCCGAGCGGCCGAACCGCCGCTGATCCCTATCCGCACCGATCCGGCTCAGGTCTTCCGCACCACGGTCTGCCTGCGCCCCTTCCGTGCCGCCGGTCCACGCATCGAGGCGGAAGAGGTCGGCCGCAAGCGCGTCATCCACAATTACGGCCATGGCGGCAGCGGCTGGTCGCTCTCGTGGGGCTCGGCCGATGTCGCCGTCAACCTCGCCATGCAATCCTCGCCGCGCAGGATCGCTGTCATCGGCGCCGGTGCATTGGGCCTGACCGCCGCCATTACCGCTCAGCGCGCCGGGGCCGAGGTCACCATCTATGCGAAGGAGCGCTTCCCGTTGGTGCGTTCGGCGCGCGCCACCGGCATCTGGTCACCGGATTCGCGCGTCGCCAGCTATTCCACGATGAACGCCGATTTCCCCGCTTTGTGGGAACGCATGGCGCGCACCTCGGCCGCCATGCACGAATCTTTTGTCGGCAGCGCTGGTAATCCGGTCGAATGGATGGATTACTACACCCTGCGCGATCCGGAGACCGAAACACCGACGACCGGTCAGTCCACCGTTCCCGCACCGTTCGATCCCGGCTTCGTCTATCTCAATGACCGTCTGAACGGCCTGATGCCGGCCTATGGTTCCGTAGCGCCGGAAAGCACACCGTTTGCATCCGCGCAGGTCCGGCGCGGCGCCAACCTGACCTTTAATATCGCCGATTATGGCCGCCAACTTGAGGCCGATTTCCTGCTGGCCGGCGGCCGCTTCGAACACATGGAATTCCACGATCCGTCCGACCTGTCGAAACTGAAGGAAAAGGTCATCATCAACTGCACCGGCTATGGCGCCCGCGCCTTGTGGAAGGACGAAAGCGTCATCCCCGTTCGCGGACAGATCGTCTGGCTCACGCCGCAGGAAGGCGTCCACTACGGTTTCTATCACGATGGCGTCGGCGTTCTGGCCCGCCGCGACGGTATCGTGGTGCAGGATTTCGGCCCGGACGACAGCTTCGGCTGGAACGACGCCAACGAGACCGCCGATCCTCTCGCGGCTCAGGTCACGCTTGAAAAACTGAAGGCCGTTTACAGGACTTAAGCCCGATCTCCGCGCTGCGGTTTCACAAAGCGCTTGACGACCGACCGACGGTCGGTCAATATAATGCCCTGACAGGAGCTTTCATATGCACAGTCGTTTTTCGGAATTGAAACAAAACCCGGTCTATCCGCTGCCAAGGCAGGAAACGGGCGTCGTAAAGCCCATGCCCGCACGGATGCCGGTCCGTTTCGAGGATGTCCGGTTCGGCTACGAGGCGCTTGGCCGCGATGTACTCAAGGGTATTGGTTTCACGATACCGGCCGGGCAGATGGTGGCCCTGGTCGGCCAGGCCGGTGCTGGAAAAAGCACCTGCGCCCGCCTGCTACAGCGGCTTTGGATGGCCGAAGTCGGCACTGTCCGCATCGGCGCCATGGACGTGAAGGCGCTCTCAATGGCGGTCCTGCGCGATCTGGTCGCCGTGGTGCCGCAGGAATGCAGCCTGCACCCGGACAGCAGCGTACGCGAAGCTCTCCGCCTGGGAAAACCGGACGCCACGCCGGCAGAGGTTGAAACGGCGGCACGGCAGACCCAGGTCCATGAAGTCATCCTGCGCCTGCCCCAGGGATACGGCACGGCTTATGAGACATGGCGTGAACATCTGACAGCCGGTGAACGTCAGCGCATCGCCATGGCTCGCGCCCTGCTGGGAAAAGCACCTGTCGTCATCCTGCACGAAACGGCCTCACGACTGAACACAGCGGACGAAAAAGCCCTGCAACAGACCCTGCTGCACCTGCGCCATCATCGGACCGTCCTGCTGATCTCGCATCGCCTCTCCACCATCCGGATGGCCGATAATATCATCGTGCTGGAAGACGGCGTCATCGTCGAGGAAGGCCGGCACGACCATCTGGTCGCCTGGAATGACCGCTATGCGCATCTGATCGCTACCGGGGCGCTGCGTAATTAGACATGACTAATCGCATTTTTCAGGGGCTTCACATCTGCTGTCGGGCGATCTATGCAGGGTCATGACGTCAAAACTCGCTGCCAGTTCCCGCACCAAGCCCGCTGACGTTCGTCAGGAAGAACTGATGGACGCCGGCCTGGCCCTGTTCGTCGCCAAGGGGATTGCCTCTACCAGCATCGATGAAATCGTGACGGCAGCCGGCGTTTCAAAGGGTGGCTTCTATCACCATTTCGCCTCCAAGGACGCCCTGCTTCTGGCCTTGCAGGAACGCTATATCAGCCGCTTCCTGATCGTACTGGTCGAGGCGTTGTCAAACCTGCCCGAAGATGATTGGCGCGGTCGGATGGATGCCTGGCTGAAGACCGGAATCGAACTGTTTTTTGAAGAACTGCCCATCCATGATGTCGTTTTTCATGAATTCGCCCCCGCCGATCGCCGGGAAATGAACCAGAACCCCGTCGTCGACCATATGGAAGATTTCCTGAAAGCGGGAACCACAGCCGGCGCCTGGAAAGCCGAACATCCCCGCCTGCTGGCCGTCATGCTGTTCAACGCCCTGCACGGGGCCTGCGATGAAGTGGTCCTGTCACCGGACCTGATCGACCGCAACGGCCTGATCACTACCTTGCAGAATTTCTTCTGGCGCGCCGTGTCGCCAAATACGAAATAGCTCGTATCTATCCCTCGATCCGCGACCAGTCGACGCCCTTGCAGATCAAGCCACCGAGCACACAACCCGTTGTCGTCATGGTCTTGTCCGCTACCTGCATTTTCAGGCGGTAATGCAGCTTTCTCTGCGGATCGTAGGCCTTGCCGGTCCATTTGCCGCCGCCCTGATCGGTGATGGTCATGACGAGCCTGTCACCGGCCTTTTCATCCTTCGTACCGGGTCTGATCCAGGTATTGGTGGCGCAGATATCCGCCCCGCATGGCGCGATCCGCACCTTTGCCTTGCCGTCCCCGCGCGACCAGTCGCCCTGCGGTGAGGCCGCCTGCGCAGAGGTGGTCATGAACGCCATCATCACTCCGGTCGCTATCCATTTACCCGTCATATGCGTCTCCTCTCTGACAGCATACGCTGGCCGTTGCCTGCCGGATCAGGCGGAAATTTTTCGCGTGGCCGTGAACCATGCCGCGGTAACTGCCGTACACTTTAGAGCGGGATGAATTTTGATGAAATCGAACCCCCGCTCTAAGTTTTTGTTTTGTCGCGCAATTTATCCGAAAAGTGCTGCACACTTTATCGGATGGCGCTTAGCAGGCATACACCAGAGGCATATATGATCCTGTCGGCCAACCTCATCGTCCTGATCGGCCTCGCTATCGGGATCAGCCTCGCCATGATGGTCGCCACGGGGGTGCAGTTGCTTACCGGCAAAAGCGGGTGGATCGATACGATCTGGACCTTTACAGTCGGCCTTGGCGGGATCGCCGCCACGCTGCTGCCGGCCGAGGGCGCCAATGAGACGCGCCGCATCGTCGTCGGTATTCTCGTCGCGATCTGGGCTTTACGCCTCGGCCTGCATATCGCCGCACGTACGCATGAAGGCGAGGACGATCCGCGCTATGCCGCCATCAAGGCCGACCACCCGAAGGACTGGCCGCTCTATCTGTTCTGGATGTTGCAGGCGCAAGCCATCGCCGCCTTTGTCCTCGTTCTGGCCGTCCGGTTCGCCGCCATCAATCCCGCGCCTTTTCCGACCGTGACCGACCTGATCGGCATCGTCATATTGCTCATTGCTTTCGCCGGAGAGGCCGTGGCTGATGCCCAGATCAAAGCCTTCGGCAAGACGCATAAAAAAGCCATCGCCAATACCGGCCTGTGGCGCTGGTCGCGGCATCCGAACTACTTCTTCGAATGGCTCGGCTGGTGCGGCTGGGCGGTTATCGCCGCCACCGGATCGTTCGGCTGGCTGGCCCTGCTGGCGCCGATCCAGATGTACATTCTGCTGGTCCATGTTTCCGGCATTCCACCCCTGGAAAAGCATATGCGCGACACCCGCGGTCAGGCCTTTGATGACTACGCCGCCCGTACCTCCGCCTTCTTTCCCCTTCCCCCAAAGGAAACACCATGAACCTCGCCACCACGCTTGCCGAGCGCACGCCCCTGCCGAATGCCGTGACCCTGACCGCCATCGATTTCCTGGTCAGGCGCAGCAAGCGCCAGATCGCACAATCGGCCCTGTCGGAAGAGGCTTTCGCCGCCGCTATGGATGACTATCCGGTGGCGGTCCATGCCGATGCCGCCAATGCCCAACATTATGAAATCCCTGATGAATTCTTCGGCTGGGTGCTCGGCCCGCAGCGCAAATATTCCTGCTGCCTTTACCTCGGCGCCGGCACGACCCTCGACGAGGCTGAAACCCTGTCACTGGCCGAGACCTGCCTCCACGCCGACCTCCACGACGGCCAGACGATACTTGAACTCGGCTGCGGCTGGGGTTCCCTGTCGCTGTTCATGGCCAAAACCTATCCAAAAGCGCACATTGTCTCGGTATCCAATTCGCAGTCCCAGCGGGCCTATATTGAGCGCCAGGCGAAGCTGCGCGGCCTGAAAAACCTGACGGTCATCACCGCCGATATGAACGATTTCACTAGTGCCCTGGCGTTTGACCGTATCGTCAGCGTCGAGATGTTCGAACACATGTCGAACTGGCGCGAACTGCTGGCCCGCGCGCGCAGCTGGCTGAAACCGGACGGCGCGCTGTTCCTGCACGTCTTCACATCAAAGCAACATTCCTACCGCTTCAATCATGCCGCCGATGCCGACGACTGGATCGGCAAGTATTTCTTTACCGGCGGAATTATGCCTGCGCAGGACCTGCCGCATCGCTTCCCCGACCTGTTCGCGGTAGACGCCGAATGGCGCTGGTCGGGCGAGAACTACCGCCGCACCGCCATGGATTGGTTGAATAATTTCGACGCCCACCAGGCCGAAATCACACCGATCCTGAAAGCTGTTTACGGCAAGGATGCCGGTCTGTGGCGCCGGCGCTGGCGGCTGTTCTTCCTGGCCACCGCCGGCCTGTGGGGTCATGCCGACGGCTCCGAGTGGGGTGTCGGGCATTACCGGCTGCGGCCGGTAAGTTAACTCACGCCCTGCTCGCTCAGGGCTTCTTCTTCCACCTTTTCGACGAAGACCGACTTCGGAATATGGGTGATCCGGCAGGCCAGGTCGCCTTCGCCTGACGCTACTACATAATGATCGCCACCATCGGCTATACCCGTCGTGAACACCACATCGCGGATATAGACCTGCGCCTCGATCGGCCGGGTGAGGTCCGGATTGGACTCGATCAGCGGCAGATGATTTGTACGGATCACGCGGCTCGGATCGTCCCTGTCAAGGATCGACCAGTAGGTACGGTAGATGCCGACGATCTCCTTGGGCTCGACGCCATGCCACAGGGTCAGCCAGCCTTCGGGCGTCAGGATCGGCGGGGTGCCGCCGCCCATGCGTGCCGTCGCCACCGTGCCGGAGTGCGGCCGGATGCCCGGCTGGCGATGAGGCTTCCAGTAAAGCCCGTCCTTCGAGGTGGCGAGATTGATCGACGGTCCGGCGCGCCATGTACTGCCCGGCGGATAAGCGAAATAGAGATCGCCGAGCGGCCGCGTCTGCGCCCAGTATTCGCCATTGATCCGGCCCTCGAAGATCAGCATGTCCTTGTTCTGGTGATCGAGCACAATGTCTTCGAACACCCAGTCCAGCCCGTTTTCCGAGCTGTAGAGCGTCGTTGAATGACGTTCCGGACTGACCGAACAGGTGGTCATCAGGAAGCGCCCGTCTACCTTCGAAATGCGCGGGTCCTCGACACCGTAGCATTGCAGGCTGTTTTCCGGCGCGATCGCCTTGTCATAGTGGATGGCGACACGCTCCAGGCCATCCGGCGTCAGCTCGACCGGCAACAGCCATGACAACGAGGTCAGCGCCATGATCTTCCAGCCGCCGCCATGCAGGGTGAACTTGCGCGGATCGGCAGTATTGGCCAGTTCCAGCGGCCAGGCATCAAGCACATAACGCCCGCTTTCCCAGCGAATGGCATGGACGTGATTATCGAAAATCGGCGTACGCAGGGCTTCGGCCACGCGAACCAGCATCAGCAGATTGCCGTTGGCCAGCCGCGTCAGGCCGGGATTGAAGGCGCCCAGCACATAGGTTTCCGCCGATAAGTGCCCGGCCAGTGGCGAACGCGACAGGTCGATATCATCCGGCGTCAGGATTAGCCGGTCAACAGCATAAGCACTCACCGGACCGGGCTCGCAACAGGTTTGGCATCCGCAGCGATCGGGTTTTCGCGTTCGGCGTCGAGCAGCTCTTCGTCGCTGTCATGCACCGCCACCACGCCGTCATCCGGCATATCGGCGGCATCGATATCGAGCGCCGCGCCGCTGAAAACCTTATGTGAATCGTCGATGCCGGTCGGCGCATATTCCGAGCCATGCTGCTCGCGGTTTTCGGCGGTAAACGGCAGGCCGCTGGCGTCGCTCAGGGTCGTTTCGCCGGGCTTCAGCACGCTGTCGCGCGCCACGCCTTTGGAGGTGGTTATGGTCATGATCATGTCCTCTTTGCGCCCCGCACCGATTTCAGCGCGAAGCCTGTTAAGAGGCAATGTGGATTACACCTTTTCCCGAACCCGATTGAGCTGCGTCTGGGCGCCTTTGGCGAGACTCTTCAGATGCTGCTCGTCGAAGATTTCCACTGCCGCTTCCAGCGCATAGGCCGCTTCGGTGCGCTCCATCATGAAGCCGGTGATATCGCCGCGCGCCACATAAAGCCGTGCCAGATTGGTTTGCAGGATCGCCCAGCCGACCGGATCGTGCTCCGGCTTGCAGGCGCGCAGCTCAGCCTTGAAATCAGCCTCGGCCTTGTCGAGTGACTTGAGATCGCCCTTCAGTTCGGCGTGCCTGGCCAGACAAACGGCACGGTTGTTGATCAGTTGTCCGCGCAGGGCCAGCCCCTTTTGCAGGGGCCGCTTCAACGCCAGGTCATAGACCTGCATGGCCTTGTCATAGATCTGCTGGTTGAGCGTCAATTCCGCCAGGGCCTGCAAGCCCATGGCCAAGGCTTGTTTGTGCGCCACCCAGTCGAGCGGCGAATGCTCGAAATCAACCGGCTCTTCCTCAGTGCTCAGCAGTGAAATACCTTCCGATATCACACCCGGATTGCCCTCGATTTCGCCTTTCCACACCATGGCCAGGCCGAGGCGCAGATTGACGCGCGACCATGTGACGGGCTCATAGGCCGGATCGAACCGCGCCTGAAGCGCCTCGAAATCCTTGATCACCGCCGCCATCAACGATGAATCGCAGCGATCCTGCCCCACCAGTGTCAGCAGGTCGGCGCGTTCGAAACGAGCCTGTGCCGCCTCGATCTTGTCGGCGCTGGCGTGGCTATGCTGCGCGCGCTTATCGGCGCGTTCGACGGCCCGATCAATATGAGACATGGCCAGCAATGCCAGTTCGAGATCCTCACCGACGCCCTGCTTCACAGCGAGACGGGCGGCCAGTTGCGCCTCGACGCGGTTGAAACGGGCGCGCAATGACTCATCGTCCTGAATGGCGGCCCGGCCACCGGCCAGCAATTCCTCGGCGGAGGTCAAAAGATCATGCGTTTCATAGAGATCGGCGGACAGGATGCAGGTCTGAGCCTGTTCCAGCGCGGCGATGGCGGCCTCGGCAGCGGTCTTCGCTTCCTTGCCGGCATTCTCGGCGGCCGAGGCGGCGCGGCGCAGCGCCACCGGATCACCGGTGCGGCGGCCATATTCGCGCCAGACCTGAGCGGCTTCGATGTAGGGCGCAAAGCGGTTTTTGGTCGAGACACGCCCGCCTTCGATATCAAGGTTGCGTCCCTGCGTGATCAGCAATTGCAGGTTCATCAGCTCGTACAGGCTGGAATCGGAGTCCATCCGGCCGTGGTTACGAAAAATGCGCCTCAGTTCACGGCCAAATTCAAACATCGCTTGTCCATCGCTTCCGAAGCGAAAAACGTATCAGGACGATACGCTTCGTTCGGCGTTTTATGGACAATTGCAAAGGCGATGCCGAAATGCGCAGGCAAGGACGGTTTATCCACCAGGACGATTACCGCCCGGCCCGGTCCAGTGCCGCAAACTCTTCATCGGACAGCACGATATCGCGCGCGGCGACGTTTTCCTCCAGATGCGTCACCTTCGATGTACCCGGTATCGGCAACATCACCGGTGAGCGTTTCAGCATCCATGCCAGGGCGATCTGGCTCGGGCTTGCCCTGTGCAGACGCGCGATATGATCGAGCGGACCGCCGCTTTGCGCCAGATCGCCAGCGGCCAGCGGATACCACGGAATGAAGCCGATACCGTTGGCCTCGCAATAATCGAGAACGTCCTCGTACTGACGATTGACGAGATTGTAGTGGTTCTGCACGCTCGCCACTGGAAAGACCTTCCGCGCCGCTTCGATATCGGCCACCGAAACCTCGCTCAGGCCGGCATGAGCGAGCACGCCGTCATCGAGCAATGATTTCACCGCCGCGAACTGTTCATTGGCCGACACGCGCGGATCGATGCGGTGAAGCTGCCACAGGCCGATCTGTTCGACGCCCAAAAGCTCCCGGCTGCGATGCGCCTGCTGGATCAGATATTCCGGCCGGCCGTTCATGGTCCAGCGATCAGGGCCGGAGCGCTGGAAACCGGCCTTGGTGGCGATCAGCAGGCCCTCATAAGGATGAAGCGCTTCTCGGATCAGTTTTTCTGACACTTCAGGCCCGTAGGAATCGGCGGTATCGATAAAATTGACGCCAAGCTCCGGCAAGCGGCGCAAGGTACGCAAAGCCTCGTCACGATCTGCTGGTTCGCCCCAGACGCCACGTCCGGTAATGCGCATGGCGCCGAAGCCAAGACGGTTCACTTCGATTTTGCCGCCGATTTTGAAAGGGCTCATCTTAATCCTCATAATCCGTCGACAAGGTCACCGCTTCATTGGCGTCGATCTCCGCCAACAGGGCGTTCAGCTTTTCACGCACCAGACGCAGGCCGTCGCTGCCGAGCAACAGATGGGCCGGCGGGGCCGGATTTGCAACCAGCTCGACCACAGCACGGCCGAGTTTTGCCGGATCGCCGACCTGATGGCCATGATAGGCCTGACGGCGGGTGCGGATGCCATCCATCACCGCATCATAATCGGCGATGGAACGCGGGGTGCGTGTCATCGAGCGGCCGGCCCAGTCGGTACGGAAACCGCCTGGCTCGACATTGGTCACGTGGATACCGAGGTCAGTCAATTCCTTGCCCAGCGACTCGCCGATGCCTTCAAGCGCGAATTTCGAGCCATGATACACGCTGATCCCCGGCAGGGTTATAAGGCCGCCCATCGAGGTGATGTTGATGATGTGGCCTGCCCGGCGCTGACGCATATAGGGCAGGACGGCCTGAATCATCGCCACCGGACCGAACACGTTGACCTCGAACTGGCGGCGGATCTCATCAAGCGACGTTTCCTCCAGTATGCCTTCGCTGCCATAGCCGGCATTATTGACCAGCGCATCGATGGCGCAGACCGTGGCTTCGAGATCGGCGATCAGGGGGGCTATGGCCGGGGTGTCGGTGACATCCAGAAGGCGGGCTATGGCCTTTTCGCCCAGAGCTTCGAAGGCTGAGGCATCTGTCGGTTTGCGCACGGTGCCGATGACGGTGTGACCGGCGTTCAGGGCCGCTTCGGCGATAGCACGGCCGAAACCGGTGGAAACGCCGGTAATCAGAATGGTTTTCATGACAGATGCCCTCTCAATTGCTTTCCGCATAGATAGGGTCGGCGGCACAGGAGGATAAGGCGGAGTACGCAAAAATAACTAGGTATTTCGGGACCGCCTGCCAGCGGATTACACCGATCGTCCGATCGATGAATTTACGCAGAGTCGCCACGAACCTTCATTACTTATAATCTCTGGACTTATAATCCCTGGCCATCTGACGATAAACATCGAGAAAAGCATTGGCGTCATAGCGACCGCCGTGCGTTTGCGGCTCCGGCCGGGCCTGAACCGTCACAGGGGCCGCACCCGGCGCCTCGGCAGCATTGATACCTTGCGACAGCAGATTAGGCCGCGCGCCCTCGCCGGCATTGTGGCCGTCCTGATCGAAAACAGCTTCCTGATGCCGCGTCGGCTCCCAGATATAGGCGCCCCAGCCGTGCGGCTGCGCGTGGACCAGATCATTGAGATAGCGCTTGCGGCTCGAATATTCGGCCGCGAAGAAACCATGATCCGGATAGTGCCTGCTGAACTCGGTAAAGGTACGTTGCCAGTCGCCTTCCTTCGCCTGCTGGTAACAGGAAAAGCCGGTGGCATCGAAGCGAACGCCGCGCCGGAGCAGGTTATCCATCCAGTACTGCACAATCGGCCAGTGACGGCCTAAGTGATTATGCACGGCGGTTTTCGCGCCCGGCAGGACATCATGCACGCCGGCCAGGCCCGCCTTCAGCAGGGCAGCGAAATTGTCGAGGCTGCCGCCGGCCGGCTGATTGCGGTGATTGGCGTCGGTCTGGGCATTACCCGTCGGGACCGGCATGGCGATGGCGCCATCCGGCCACAACATGCCGAACGTCGTCTCATTGCCGATCAGCACCAGGTCTGGCGCGGCCTCGGCCTGCTTCAAGGCGGTCAGGCCGTCGACCGTATGTTTATGCACGGCATCGACCAGGCCCGGAAACGGCAGATCGGCCCACGCCGCCGGCTTATTCTGGTGCTCGGGATCGGCCCAGGTATCGCTGTAATGGAAGGTCAGGCTGAGGTGAAACCCCGCTGCCTTGATACGCTTCGCAAAGGCGACAGATTGCTCGATACCGCACCATTTGCGGTCCGGCGCGCGTTTGGAATAGCCGTTTTGCGGATCGACAAAGACGCGCAGTTTCAGGGCATTGAAGCCGACGCCTTTCAGAATAGTCAGCGGATCTTTCTGTATGCCATTCTCAAAATAGGTGGCGCCGTCGGCTTCATCCTGCGGCAACCACGAGACATCAGCCCCGATCAGGTAGGGCCATGGCCGCGTCGTCTTTGCAGCGGCCGGCAAACCGGCAGTGGCCAGACCAAGTGTGCTCAAACCCAGAGTCCGGCGAGTGATATCCGTCATGTGTCTGCCCCTGTTTAAATATGATCGATATTGATCACATATGACACATTAAACAGGACAGTTACAAGTTTCCGTCGCGGACTTAGCCCCGCTCTTTTGTGCGCTGGAAGCTGACATCCGGGAAGCGCTCGGAGACGTAATTGATCTCCCAGCCCGACTTGCCGAGGAAAACCGGCGCCTCATCGATATCCGCGCCCATCTGCGCACGGTACTTGCCGGCGAAATCCTCAATTTTGTCGGCCTTTCCGCCCAGCCAGCGCGCTTCGGCGTAAGGCGATGGCTCGAACACGCAGTCCAGACCATATTCGTTGGCCAGGCGATCAGCCATGACTTCGAACTGGAGCTGGCCCACGGCGCCGACGATGAAATCCGAGCCGATCGATGGGCGGAACAACTGCGTCACGCCTTCTTCGGCCAGCGATTCCAGCGCCTTTTTCAGGTGCTTGGCCTTGAGCGGATCTTTCACGCGCACACGCTGAAGGATTTCCGGCGCGAAGTTCGGCAGGCCGGCGAAACGGATCGTGCCGCTTTCCGACAGGCTGTCACCGACACGCAAAACACCGTGGTTCGGAATGCCGATGACATCGCCGCCGAAAGCATCCTCGGCCAGCTCGCGGTCTGAAGCGAAGAACATGATCGGCGCATTGACCGAAAGTTGCTTGCCGGTGTTCTGCACCTTCAGCTTCATGCCGCGCTGGAACTTGCCGGAGGTCAGTTTCAGCATGGCGATACGGTCGCGGTGGTTCGGGTCCATATTGGCCTGGACCTTGAACACGAAGCCGGTGACTTCCTTGTCGGTCGGATCGACCGTGGTATCGACTCCGCCCTTGGCGGCCTTGACCACCTTCGGCGGCGGGGCAAAACCGCCGATGGCCGCCAGCAACTGATTGACGCCGTAGTGGCGCAGGGCCGACCCAAAGATCACCGGCGTCATATGGCCTTCGAGGAAACTGTCCTCGTCGAAGGCCTTGAAACCGCCTTCGAGCAGTTCGGCATTGTCCTTCAGTTCGGTTAGTTCGTCGGCCGAGAGCCAGCCCTTGGCCACCGCCTCATCGACCGGCACGGGGCCATCGTGGCCCTGATCGTATTCGGCGCCGGAATCGCGCCTGGTGAAGGGATAAAACAGACCGGTGCGCAGTTCGATCATGCCCCTGAAGCGGTTGCCCGAACCCGCCGGCCAGTAGAGCGGCGACGGGTCGAGTTGCAGCTTCGAGGCCACCTCATCGAGCAGGGCCAGCGCGTCCTCGGCCTCACGGTCCATCTTGTTGATGAAGGTGATGATGGGGATATCGCGCAGGCGGCAGACTTCGAACAGCTTCAGGGTCTGCGGCTCGATACCCTTGGCGGCGTCGAGCACCATGACGGCGGCGTCGGCGGCGGTCAGGGTGCGGTAGGTGTCTTCCGAAAAGTCTTCGTGGCCCGGCGTATCGAGCAGGTTGAACATCTTGCCGTCGTGCTCGAAGGTCATGACCGAGGACGAGACCGAGATACCGCGTTCCTTTTCGATCTTCATCCAGTCGGAGCGCGTGCGGCGGTTTTCACCACGTGCACGCACCTGTCCGGCGGCGCGGATCGATCCGCCAGCCAGCAGCAGGTGCTCGGTCAGGGTGGTCTTACCGGCGTCCGGGTGCGAGATGATGGCGAAGGTGCGCCGGCGCGGCGCTTCGGTTTCGGGGGTGTTTGACATGGCGCAGCGGATATAGGTTCGGGGCCGAAAAGTCAAAGTAAGAAACCCCACCACCATCTTCGCTGCGCTTGATGGTCCCCCTCCCCGGCTATGCCGGGGAGGTACAAGATTATTATACCTCCCCAGTTTACTGGGGAGGGGGACCGTGAGCGAAGCGAAACGGTGGTGGGGCTTCTGGCTTTCTCTTGACCCGGCCGGCGCTATCACCGACAGACGGACCATGAACACTCTTGAACAGCTACGTTCCAGCGATCTGCGCGGCGTCACCCGTCTGAAACTTTCCGAAGGTCTGAGCGAATTTCCGCGCGAGATCTTCGATCTGGCCGATACGCTGGAAATCCTCGACCTCAGCGGCAATGCCCTGTCGGCCCTGCCGGGCGATCTCCATCGCCTGCACCGCCTGCGCGTGCTGTTCGCCTCCGATAACCGCTTTACCCATCTGCCGGAATGCCTTGGCCAATGCGCCGAACTCAGCATGGTCGGTTTCAAGGCCAACCGCATCGCCACGGTTTCCCCCGAAGCCCTGCCGCTTAAACTGCGCTGGCTGATCCTGACCGACAACGCGCTTGAGCATCTGCCGGACAGCATAGGCCGGTGCGCCGACCTGCAAAAACTGATGCTGGCCGGCAATCGCCTGCGCCAATTGCCTGTCACACTTGCCGATTGCCAACGGCTGGAGCTGTTGCGCATCGCCGCCAATGACCTCCGCCCCCTGCCCGATTGGCTGTGTCATCTGCCGCGCCTGTCATGGCTGGCCTTTGCCGGCAATCCGTTCGTGCCTGAGCCACTGGCTTCCGATGCCCCCGCCATCGCCTGGCGCGATATCGAGCTACAACAGGTGCTCGGCGAAGGCGCGTCCGGCATCATTCACCGGGCGGCACTCAGGAGTGAGCCGGTCGCCGTCAAGCTGTTCAAGGGAGCGGTGACCAGCGACGGCCTGCCACACAGCGAAATGACCGCCTGCCTGCATGCCGGCGCGCACCCTAACCTGATCCCCGTGCGTGGTCGGGTTATAGGCGCACCACAGAACCGCGAGGCACTGCTCATGGACCTGATCGATCCGGCCTATCATGTATTGGCAGGACCGCCGAGCTTCGACTCGTGCACGCGGGATATCTATGCCACCGACACCCACTTTACGGCGGAAACGGCGCGGAGCATCGCCGGGGGTATCGCCTCGGCCGCCGCTCATCTGCATGTGCATGGCCTGCTGCATGGTGATCTATACGCGCACAATATCCTGTACAATGGGGAAGGCCACGCCCTGATCGGTGACTTCGGCGCGGCCTCTTATTATGCGTCCGGCAACGCGGATATGCAGCGCCTCGATGTCCGGGCGTTCGGTTGCCTGCTTGAAGAACTGGTGCAGTATAGCGAGACGACTGATGTGCTCATGATCTCCCTGCGCGACGCCTGCCTGAGCGACGATCCCGCCACCCGGCCGCTGTTCGCCGAGATCGCGGACGCGCTTTAACGGGCGCGTCGCCAGATCAGCAATCCCAGCAGCCCCAGCCACATCGCCGTCACGACCTGCGCGAAGACATCGCCGATGAGGCTGTAAAGGGTATGGCCGGAACCCGTTGGCAGATCACCGACCAGCATGGACGATCCCCTTACCGTGCGTTTCTCGGCGATGATGCGACCTTTGGAATCGCTCAGGGTCATCAGCCCCTGCGACGCCGACCGCGCCAATGCGAAGCCATTTTCGACCCCGCGCACTATCGCCATGCGGCCATGCAGATAGCGGTCGCGGTCGAAATCCCACGCCGGCACCAACATCAGGCCGACATCGCGACGCCCGTACAGACGCAAATCGTGCGCGAAATCCATATCCTTGCAGATGGCGACACCTGTTTTTTGTCCATCAACATCAGTGATCAGCTCGCCTTTTCCCGGCAGGTATTCGGCTTCCAGGCCTGGCACCATGCGTTTTTTCAGATAGGTTTGCACCGGCGCATCCGGACGATAGAGCACAGCGATATTCAGGCGTCCGCCTTTTGGTGCCGGACTATCGATGCCGGCGACAATGACACTTTCGGCGGGCGCGGTGAGTTCCGTACCCGCCGCCAGCATCTTTTCCGGCATGACAATGGCGGCTGGTTTTTGCTTGGCGACATCGCTAATCTGCACAGCAAAGGCCGCAGCGATCTCAGGACCGGTCTCCGGATGATCAAACACCCGCCCGGCATAACGGTCATCGCTCAGCAGGGCGATGCGCATCGAAGGCCCTGCTGGCTGCGCCAGTTGCCAGACCCCGTAGACCAGCGCCGCCACGACCGGCAAACCCCAGGCGGCCAGCGCGGTCAGGTCACGCGGCTTGAGGCACAGTACCGCCAGTCCAGCGGGGATGATTGCCGCCAGAAAGCTCAGGCCTGCTACCCCGACCAGAGAGGCGGCTTGCAGCAAGGGCAGCACATCGACCATGGCATAGCCTAGCGCGCCAAAGCTACCGTTTGGCGAGACCAGTCCATAAAGATATTCTATGGCGGCGGTCATGGCCGCGAAACCCAGCACGGCCGCCGTCGGCGATACGCGATGATAAAGCCCGCGCATGAACAGCGCGGCCAGAGCAAACATCAGTCCCTGATAAACCGCCAGACCATAGATCAGCGGCAGGACGCGGCCGTAGAACCCCAACGGTCCGGCCTCTCCCATCACACCGCAAATAAAGGCCAGGCCAAAAACCGGCCAGGCTTTCGGCGCATATAAAGCGTAAACCAGCAGCGGCACTGGCGCCACCAGCACCAGCCAGCCGAATTGGCCCGTATCACGACTGACCGCCAGCAGCGCCCCTGATAATAAAGCCGCGCCAATACCCCACCAAAGCTTCATAACCCGTCTCCCTTGAGATATATCCGCGCCGCCGAGCGCAGGCACAGCGCCGTGAAATCCGGCCGTGACAGATTAAACCGGCCGGAGCGATGCAGACCGACCAGACCCTGCAACACCCCCCATACCGCCATGGCCAGTTCGAGCGGCGTCCCGGTGCGCACCAGCCCCAGTGTCTGGCCTTCACCAAGGCGCTGCGCAAATCCGCCGACCACTGGCGAGCGACCGGCCTCGAAATCTTCCGGGTAAATGCGTTCGGCGCGGGTCTTCAAAACAAAAGCGGCATCGAACAGCGCCGGCTCATCGAGTGCGAAATCGATAAAGGCCGTCGCCATAGCCTCAAAACCGGCCAGCAGCGGCAATCCCGTCTGCGCCTGAATACGTGCCTGCCAGACTCCAAGCGCATATTCACCCAGCGCCTGCAACAAAGCGGCCTTGTCGGCAAAATGGCGATAGACGGCCATGGGCGTGATCTCCGCCTTCTGTCCAACGGCGCGCAGACTCAAACCCTCCAGCCCCTTGGCTTCGAGTTCGGCGATAGCAATGGTCAATATGCGGTCACGTGTCGCCATGTATACGGTGTATACTTTTTTGCCGCCCCAAGCAAGGGCCTCAGTCTCACTTACAACAACCGGTCCGCGAAAATCGGACAAAATTCAGACTTTGGTAAGATTGTGGCAACGGTCCCTTAACCAAAGCTGTTCACTATGAGTCGGACAGGTCCTGCCCGGAGTCTCACTTTCCGGACCGGACCACCAGTACAATGGGGTATGCAGTGGACGACTTAATTTCCGAATTCCTGACCGAAACCGCCGAAAGCCTTGAGGTCGTCGATAGCGAACTGGTCAAGTTCGAAGCCAATCCCACCGAACGCAAGACGCTCGATAACATTTTCCGCCTCGTCCACACGGTCAAGGGCACCTGCGGCTTTCTGGGGCTGTCGCGCCTCGAAGCCGTGGCCCACGCCGGCGAAACCCTGCTCGGCCGCTTCCGCGACGGCAAGCTGGAAGTTACGCCCGTCGCCGTCACCCTGGTTCTGCACTCCATCGACCGCATCAAGGTGATTCTCGCCGGTCTCGAAGCCACCGGTAACGAACCCGACGGCGACGACCACGACCTGATCGCCCAGCTCGAAGCCATGGCCGAGGGCCAGGCCGTCGATCTCTCCACCGTCAAGGCCGTCGAAGTGCCGGATCGTCCGATCAATGGCGAAATCGAACCCGCTGAAATCAATATCCCTTCACTCGGTGTCGGCGATATCGACCCCTCCACCGGCCGCGCCCTGCGCCCCGGCGAGGTCTCCGAAGCCGATCTTGAAGCAGCTTTCGCCGCCGCTGATGGCCCCGATGATGGCCTCAAGCCCGGCGATATCGATCCCGCCACCGGCCGTGCCCTGCGCCCCGGTGAAGTGTCTGAATCCGATCTGGAAGCCGCCTTCGCCGCCGCCGAATCGCCCGACTGGATGAATGAAGCCGTTACCGAGGTTGAAGAACCCGAATCAGTTGCCGAAGTGAAGCCGGTCCCCGCTCCCATCGCCGCTGCGGCAAAGCCCGCCCCGAAAGCCCCCGCCGCTGCGCCCGAGCCGATGGCCGGCTTAGGTGGCGAAGACAGCCAGGGTATCACCACCACACAATCGATCCGCGTTTCGGTCGATGTGCTGGAAGGCCTGATGACCCTGGTTTCGGAAATGGTGCTGACCCGCAACCAGCTCCTCCAGATTTCCAGAAATCGTGAAGATTCCGCTTTCGCCACCCCGCTGCAACGCCTCTCCACCCTGACCGGCGAATTGCAGGACAGCGTGATGAAGACCCGCATGCAGCCGATCGGCGCGGCGTGGAAGAAGCTGCCCCGTCTGGTGCGCGATCTCAGCTACGAACTCGGCAAGAAGATCGACCTGGTCATGGACGGTGAAGGCACCGAACTCGACCGTCAGGTGCTCGAACTCATCCGCGATCCGCTGACCCACATGGTGCGTAACTCGGCCGATCACGGTCTGGAAGGCACCCAGGAGCGTATCGACCTCGGCAAGCCGGCCAACGGCACCATCAAGCTGGCGGCCTTCCACGAAGGCGGCTACATTGTCATCCGCATCGCTGACAACGGTCGCGGCCTGAATACCGGTCGCATCCGTGAAAAGATCATCGAAAAGGGCCTGGCTTCGCGCGGCGAAGTCGAGGGCATGAATGATCAGCAGATCCATCGCTTCATCTTCGCGCCCGGCTTCTCGACGGCGGCGGCGGTCACCAATCTCTCCGGCCGCGGCGTCGGCATGGATGTGGTGCGCACCAATATCGAACAGATCGGCGGCCAGATCGACCTGAACTCGGTGGCCGGTCAGGGCACCACCTTCACCATCAAGATCCCCCTTACCCTCGCCATCGTCTCGGCCCTGATCGTCGGCGCCGGCGCGCAAAAGTTTGCCGTGCCGCAGACCGCCGTCATGGAACTGGTCCGCACCGGCGCCAATGCCGAGCACAAGATCGAAAAGATCAACGACGCGCTGGTCCTGCGCCTGCGCAACAAGCTGCTGCCGCTGGTCCAGCTTGGGCCGACGCTTCAGCTCGAAGCGGCAAAGAGCGAAGACGCCACCTTCGTCATGGTCATCCAGGTCGGTGAGCGCCGTTACGGCCTCGTCGTCAATGACGTGCTCGACACGGAAGAAATCGTCGTCAAGCCGCTGGCCACCATCCTGCGCGATGTCGATGTCTTCTCCGGCGCGACTATCCTGGGCGACGGCTCGGTCGTGCTGATCCTTGACCCGAACGCCATGAGCGAGCGTGCCGGCAACATGCTGGAAGAAAAGGCCACCGAGGAATCGGAAGACGCCGTTTCGGACGCCGGCAGCCAAAAGGTCGCCATGCTTATGTTCAAGGCCGGCAACGGCGCACCGAAGGCCGTCGAACTGGAACACATCACCCGCCTCGAACACGTCGAATCATCGCAGATCGAGATCATGGAAGGCCGCGCCGCCCTGCAATATCGCGGCAAGCTGATGCCGATCCTGACGGTCAACAGCGAGTTCAGCGGCCTGCTTTCGACCAACAGCGACGAAGTTCGTATCCAGCCCCTGCTCGTCTTCACCGGCGAAGGCTATGCCATGGGTCTGGCGGTCGATGAAATCGTCGATGTCGTCGAAGACCACATGACCATCGAGCTGTCGGCGGATCGCCCCGGCGTTCGCGGCACGGCCATCGTCGCCGGCCGCGCCTGCGAAATCCTCGATGTCGATTACTACCACCTGCGCGGCCTGGCCGAACACCAGCGCCATCCCGCCCATACCAGTGAAAAGGCCGTCGCATGAGCCTGCGTGATTATGTAACCCTCCGCGTCGGCGGCCAGCTTTTCGGCGTCGATGCCGCCCGCGTCCACGATGTTTTCCATCCGCGCGGTCTGACGCCCGTGCCGCTGTCGCGTTCCGAAATCGCCGGTGTGCTCAATCTGCGCGGCCGCATCGTCACCGCTGTCTGCGCCCGCCGCCGCCTCGGCCTGCCGCCCCGTGAAGAGGGCGCGCCTGAGCCCCTGGCCATCGGCCTCGAAGTTCATGGCGACAGCTACGGCCTCGTCATCGATTCCGTCGATGAGGTCCTGAAACTCGATGATGAAAAGTTCCATGCCCCTCCCGGCAACCTCCCCCCCCGCTGGGCAGAAATAATCGTGGGCGTTTATCAATTGGAAAAGGAACTTCTGATAGTGTTGGACCCACATACGCTTTTGGATGCCGCACATCTGAAGGCCGCTTAACGCCTTTTAGAAAAAATAGGGGAAAATCAGGATGAAAACCTGTCTCGTCGTCGATGATAGCCGCGTTATCCGCAAGGTCGCCAGACGCATCCTGGAAAACCTGCAATTCGAAGTCAGCGAAGCCAATGACGGGCTTGAGGCGCTGAAATCCTGCAAGGAAAAGATGCCCGCCGCCATTCTGCTTGACTGGAACATGCCGGTCATGGACGGCATCACCTTCCTGCGCCAGTTGCGCAAGGAAGATGGCGGCAAGGCCCCCATCGTGGTTTTCTGCACCACCGAAAACGACCTGGCCCATATCACCGAAGCCCTGACCGAAGGCGCCTCGGAATACATCATGAAGCCGTTCGACGGTGAAATTCTCGAAGCCAAGTTCTCCGAAGTCGGCCTGCTGTAAGGCAGACCTCCTATTGACGGCCCCGAAAACGTCCTGACGCCTTTCGGGGAGGAAACGCCCAATAAAAAAGTACCTGCGTATTCATTTTTTCCGGCTTATTTTATGTCCCTGAACCCTCATACCGCTGCTTCGCTGCGGCCCTTGAAGATCATGATCGTCGATGACTCGGCGGTCGTGCGGGGGTTGATTTCGCGCTGGCTGGAGCACGAACCGGACATGGTCCTGGCCGGGCTGGCCATCG
>FSVH01000244.1_pt1 | contig 26199 bp, 24 predicted proteins | sample 1637631 | NCBI WGS metagenome assembly FSVH01 (sample SAMEA3914814, study PRJEB12502) | metagenome | biome: forest; material: soil | place: USA | collected 2011-09-16 | depth 0.1 m | reverse complement strand
GTTGAGGAACTTTTTCGATGGCATGATCTTGCCGCGCGCCACGCCGGCGAGATCGGGCACCATGCATTCGATTTCCTCGATATTCTGGCTGGCCAGCCAGGCGGTGGCCTCTTCCAGATCCTTGGCGCCGCGCTTGGCAAACACGATCTTGCGCTTGTTCTTGGACTTCATATAGCTGTCGTGTGACATTGTGAATCGTCTTTATGGCTTATTGGTCAATCGGGATCAGACACCAGCCAGAGCGCATTGGGAAATGACAAATGCGCGACGAGGTCCACGGCCAATATTCAGGCAGCCGCCGGGGTATTCTGACGAATTGTGATCACGATATGCTGGATTCCGCCCAAAGGCAAGCGGCGTTCACGCAGGGGTGAGGGCAATCGTGAAGCCCACGGGGTTGACCCTGCGAGCGCTGACCTGTTGACTGTAAAGGTGTTGGGATAGGGCAAATATAAAACCAAAGGATCTCCATGCCAGATTTGCCATTTTACCTGCCTGACAGCGCACGTCTCATTCTGATAGTCCTTGCCGCGGGTATCGCCGGCGCCATCGCTGGCCGCCTGTTGATGAGTGTGGCGAAATGGCTGGCTAAACAAAATTCAAAAGTCTTTGGCCACGTCAATCTCGCTCGACTGTCGGCGCCGCTCTATATCGTCATGCCGGTGCTGGCCGTCTTCATAGCCATCCGGGCCATGGCGCCGGAAATCATGGCGACGCCGGTGTTTTCCGGCATTGTCAAGGTTGCCAGCGTCGCTCTGCTGTACTGGCTGGTCATGCGGATCATCGATATAGTGACGGTGGCTATTTCCCGGCGATACGATATGTCGGTGGCCGATAATCTGCGCGCGCGGCGGGTGCGCACCCAGATCATGGTTATCAAGAGCATCGCCAATTTTATCGTCTTCCTGCTGGCCCTGGCGGCGGTATTCCTGATGTTCGATACCCTGCGCGGACTGGGTGTCAGTCTGTTGGCATCGGCAGGCGTGGCCGGACTGGCTATCGGCTTCGCAGCACAAAAAACACTGGGTAATCTTCTGGCCGGTATCCAGATCGCCTTCACCCAGCCGATCCGGCTGGAGGACGCGGTTGTTGTCGAAAACGAATGGGGCTGGGTTGAGGAGATTACACTCACCTATGTCATCATCCGGCTGTGGGATCTGCGCCGGCTGGTGTTGCCAATCAGCTACTTCATCGAAAAGCCCTTCCAGAACTGGACGCGGACCTCAGCCAGCATAATAGGCACGGTAGAGCTTTACGCCGACTACACTCTGCCGATCGATCCCTTGCGTGAGAAACTGGTGGCCTTGCTGGAAACCACCAATCTGTGGGATAAGCAGGTTCAGGTCGTGCAGGTAACGGACTGTGACAAGGACGTCATCAAGATACGCATCCTGGTCAGTGCCGCCAATTCGCCGACTGCCTGGGATCTGCGCTGTTTCGTTCGGGAGCAGATGATCCGCTTCATTCAGGATACCTATCCGCAATGCCTGCCCAAGACTCGCGCCGCCCTCGAAAGTGCCCATGATAATCGAGATCAACGACCCGCAGGACCCGCGCCTTACCCCGTATCATGATGTGAAGGACCGCGACCTGACCGGTCGCGAAGGCCTGTTCATGGCCGAGGGCAAGGTGGTGCTGGAGCGGCTGTTTGCCTCCCGGCTGGCGGAGACAGTCAGCGTCCTGACCACGCCGGAACGTCTGAACGGGCTGGCCCATCTGCCTGATGCCCCGGTCTATGTGGTCGGACAGGCGGTGATGGACGCGGTCGCCGGCTTTCCGATCCATCGCGGCTATCTGGCCTTGGGGCGTTACGCGCCGTCGCGCTCGCTGGCCGAAGCGCTGGCTGGGGAGCGGGTACGGGTACTGGTGCTATCCGGCATCGCCAATACCGACAATATGGGCGGTCTCATGCGCAATGCGGCGGCCTTCGGCATCGATGCGGTAATTCTCGATGCGATATGCTGCGACCCCCTTTACCGCAAAGCTATCCGTGTCAGTGTCGGTGGGGTGTTGCAGGTGCCACACTATCGCACCGATGATCTGACGGCGACCTTGAGAGCACACGATTTGACACCATACGCACTCAGTCCTTCCGGTCAGGTGACGCTCGATGCGGTGCAGCCCGCCGCGCGTTCCGCCATGTTGTTCGGCGCCGAGGGGCCGGGCCTTTCGGCGGACGTCATGTCTGCCTGCACCACGGTACGGATCGAAATGAGCGGCGGCTTCGACAGCCTGAATGTGGCGACGACCAGCGGGATCGTGCTTTATCAGATGTGCCGGCTATAGCTTTATAATCTGGCCGTCAGCATCGGCGCTTTGGTAAATCGCCTGGATCAAACGGATATCGCGCAGACCCATTTCGCCGGAGGTGAGGTGCGGCTGATTGGCGGCAGCGGCTACGCAGAAGGCGTCGATCTGAGCGCTGAACTGGACCGTCGGGCTACCGGCGCGGATACTCACCGGCGTCAGGTCGGCATGCTGCATCATCATATTGACCTGGCTGTAATCGGAGGCAGGGTCCATGCTGATACTGCCTTGTGAGGCGAAAAAGCGTTGTCGCGTGGCGTAGGTATAGCAGTAGGATGAAGAGCCCTGCGCGCTGATGCCGGATGGGAAGCGCAGGCGCCATTCGACGCCGCCCTCGACCTCCTTGAAGCGCGGATCGTTGGCGGGCGTGGAATAGACGGCCGTGACGGACACGGGCGTTTCATCGGCCGCCCAAAGCGCCGCATTGAGCGCATAGATGCCGATATCATACATTGAGCCACCACCGGCCAGAGCCTGTTGCAGGCGCCATTTGTGCGGCGGGTAATCCGGATTGGCAACGAAACCCGCTTCCCCGGAGAAATAGCGCAGGTCGCCGATCTCTCCGGCACGCAGACGCTTGATAGCGTCAACATTGTTCGGCTCGAAGTGAACGCGATAGGCTATGCCAAGCTGACGATTGGCGGCCTTGGCGGCGGCAATCATGGCTTCGCATTCCGCCACGGTTGACGCCATCGGCTTTTCGCACAGGACGTGCTTGCCGGCCTTGAGGGCGCGAATGGTGTATTCGGCGTGGAGCGCCACCGGCAGGGCGATGTAGACGCAGTCAATGTCCTTGTCGTCGGCGATGCGGTCGAAATTGCTGTAATCATAGAACTTGCTGATGCCGTATCGCGCGCCGAGATCGTGGGCCTTGTCCGGGCTCCCCGAAACAAAGGCCGTCATCCGCGCCTGGGTGGAGGCGACAAAGCCGGGGATCATCTGCCCGACCGCAAAAGTACCGAGGCCGACCACGGCCCATTTCATCCGCTTGCCCGGCGATTCGGGCAGGTTGAATTTACCGGCCAGTGGCTGGCCCTGCGCCAGAGACGTGGCCTGTGGTGTCGCGCCAAGAGCCGAAGAGGCTGCCAGCGGTAAGGCGCCGGCGCCGACCAGAAGACTGCGACGATCAATACTGAAACCGGTCATGGCCGGAGCTCCTTATTTTTCGGGATCGGAAGCGGTAAAGGGCGAACAGCAGGGTTTGCCGATAGCATGGAACTCCATCACCTCGGCGCGGGTGCCGTCCGGATCGATCAGGTTGAGCTGCCACTTGGCGTCGAGGCCGATCTTGGGTGTGCCCGTCTGATCTTTCAGCCGATCACCGTTCCACAGCACCGTATAGGTATCGCGTGTATTCGGCACGCCGAGCGAAAAATGGTTGAGGATGCCGGCAGTCTGCTGGCTCATATCGGCGGGAATGCCAGTGGTTTCCGGCCCCTTGACGATCATATATTCCAGCCAGTCTGTGCTGTCAGGCGTTTGCTGGGAGATCCAGGCCGGATCGTCGGCCTTGACGCCACCGAACCAGTAAGGCCGAAAACCAAGAATGTCGCGGTAAAAGGCGTCCTCACGCGCACGATTATGGACAATGAAGCCGACATGGATGATGTGGCCGGCCAGGGCGTTGACCGGCATGGCCGGCGGATTGGCTGGCGCCTGAACAAATTCGACGCGGTTGCCTTCGGGATCGGTGACGCTGAACCACAGGCTGCCGTCACTGCCTTTATTGACCTGTGCCGGCACGGCGACTTTCCGGCTGGCGAGATAGAGGCGCAGGGCTTCGGCATCGGTGGTAGCAAAGGCGACGTGATCGAGTCGGTTTTTTGATGCCGGTCCGGCAGGCAGGGGCAGGACTTCGACAAACTGAACCGGCGAAAAGTAGTAGCGCGTACCGTTTGCATTTTCCGGATCACTGCCCTTGGTGGCGCCAAGATCGTGAGCATAGAAGGCTTCTGTCTTGCCGGCGTCTGCGGCATAGAGTCCGATATGGGAGACGCCGGTAATGGGCGGCCGTACCGGAGCGGCGGCCCGTGAAGGCAAGGCGAATGTCGGTGAAGCACATGCCAAAGCCGTAATAAGGCAAGCGAAGGCCCTCATATCTATCTCCCTGTAACGACTCGTGCCGCTTTTGTTAGCGCTCACATTAACACGCTTCTGGAAATAGAAAAGCGGCCTTGTATTATGGGAAATCAGACCGTGACGTTTTGAGACTGGCGGCCGACATTACCGAAGATACGCAGGTAACGGGCGATTTCAGCCGGTTCACCGGTCGCCTTTTCCGGATTGTCGGACAGCTTGACCGCTGGCCGACCATCCGCCTCAGTCACCTTGCAGACAAGGGAAACAGCATCAAGGCCATGACCGTTAAACGGCGCGCAGTCGCGGAAATCATTGGTCAGGTTGGTGCCCCAGCCGAAGCTCATCCGCACGCGGCCATGGAAATGACTATAGGTGGCTTCGATTGAGTCTATATCCATGCCATCGGAAAAGATCAGCAGTTTCGATTTCGGATCGACGCCCTTCGACTGCCACCAGCGGATGATCTGCTCGCCGCCCTCGATCGGCGGGGCGCTGTCCGGACGGAAACCGGTCCACTCCGCCAGCCAGTCCGGGGCGCGTTCGAGAAAAGCGGTGGTGCCGAAAGCGTCGGGCAAGGCGATCAGCAGATTGCCGTCATAGTGGGCGCGCCAGTCTTCCAGTACGCGATAGGGGGCGCTGGCCACCCCGGCATCATCATCGGCCAGGGCCGCCAGCACCATCGGCAGTTCGTGGGCATTGGTGCCGATGGCTTCCAGATCGTTATCCATGGCCAGCAACACGTTGGAGGTGCCGATAAAGCGCTTGCCCAGGCCTTCTTTCAACGCCTCGACGCACCAGCGTTGCCACAGAAAGCTGTGACGGCGACGGGTGCCGAAATCGGAGAGCACCAGATCGGGCAGGGCGCGCAGGCGTTCCACCTTGCCCCACAGCTTCGCCTTGGCGCGGGCATAGAGGATATCGAGTGCAAACCGGCCCTGACCGCGCATGGCAGCGCGCGAGCGCAGTTCGTTGATGATGGTCAGGGCCGGTATTTCCCATAAGGTGGTGTGTGTCCACGGGCCGTAAAAGTGCAGTTCGTACTGGCCATCGACCTTGCGCAGGTCATATTCCGGCAGCTGGAAATCCTTCAGCCAGGCGATGAAATCGGGGCTGAACATCTGGGTCTTGCCGTAGAAGGTATTCCCCGCCAGCCAGATCAGTTCCTTGGGCGCAAACCGGACGGTACGCGCATGATCGAGTTGGGCGCGCAATTCGGCCTCATCGATATCATCTGCCAGTCGCACGGTCCGGCTGCGATTGATCAGCGTGAAAGTGACCGGCAACTCCGGATAGAGGTGCCGGATCATTTGCAGCATCAGCAGCTTGTAGAAATCGGTATCGAGCAGGCTGCGGACGATTGGATCGAGCCGCCAGTTGTGATCATAGGTCCGTGTGGCGATATCGGTGACCGCCATCAGCCTTCGACCGAGGTCTCCGGGCGGTCTTCGCCATGGGCCAGTTCGTCGTGCCACACACCGTCGGTGCCTTCGTAGGAAATGCCGGTGTCGCTGCCGGGCGCGGTTTGTTCACGCGCGGCGGTGCGAGCGGCTTTCAGCGCCAGATCGTGGTTGGAGAAGGTTTCCGAGAAGGTGCCGCCGACCGTATAGGCCCAGCCACCATCGTGTTGCACGACCTTGTAGACGATTTTGCTCATGCCTAGATTTCCTGATTATATTCTGTGATTTCCGGGTATTTGGCCAGACGCGGCTTCACTTCCTTGCGGAACAGGTCGCGCATGTCGTCCTCGGAGCGAAGGCTTTCCACCACCACCACCAGTTCCGGCTTGTTGCTTGAGGCGCGCACCAATACCCACGAGCCGTCTTCGAGGTGAACGCGCGCGCCATTGACCGTGATGACCTCCGTCACCTTGCGGCCGAGGATCGAACCGCCGGCAGCCAGCAGGTCCTCATATTCCTTGACGATGCGTTCCAGCACTTCGTACTTCACCTCATCGCCGCAATGCGGCGACATGGTCAGCGAGGTGTAGGCGACCGGCAGGGCATTTTTCAGGTCGGACAGCTTCTTGTCGGGATTGCGGTCGAGCATGGCCAGGATGACCTGCGCGGCCACCAGACCGTCGTCATAACCGCGGCCGATCGGATCGGCGAGGAAAAAGTGGCCCGACTTTTCAAAACCGGCCAGCGCCTTCAGTTCGGCGGTCTTGCGCTTGATGTAGGAGTGACCGGTTTTCCAGTAGATAGTTTTGGCGCCGTTCTTTTTCAGCACCTCGTCGGTGGCGTAGAGGCCGGTCGATTTGACGTCGACCACGAAGGTGGCGTCCTTGTAGATTTCCGACAGGTCGCGGGCCAGCATCAGGCCGATCTTGTCGGCGAAGATTTCCTGACCCGTGTCATCGACGACGCCGCAGCGATCGCCGTCGCCATCGAAGCCGAGGCAAAGGTCGGCGCCGTGTTCTTTCACCGCCGCCGCCATGTCCATCAGCATGTGATGGTCTTCAGGGTTCGGATTATATTTCGGGAAGGTCGAGTCGAGATTAGTGTCGAGCTCGATGACCTCGGCGCCCATGGCGCGCAGGGTTTGCGGGGCGAAGGCGCCGGCGGTACCGTTACCGCAGGCGCAGACGACCTTCAGTTTGCGCTTCAGTTGCAGCTTCGAGGAGATATCGTCCATATAGCGCTGCTGTACGCCTTCGACACGCTTCAGGCTGCCGCCGGGACGCTCGACGCCGAGGCCGCCCAGTACGATCTCCTTAAGGCGGCCCATTTCCTCCGGCCCGAAGGTCAGCGGTGCCTGGCAGCCCATCTTCACGCCGGTCCAGCCGTTGTCATTGTGCGAGGCGGTGACCATGGCGACGCAGGCTGCGTCCTGATCGAACTGGGCGAAATAGGCGATCGGCGACAGGCACAAGCCGATATCGATGACCTCGATGCCCGCCTGCATCAGGCCGAGGATCAGGGCGTTCTTGATATTGGTCGAGTAGGAACGGAAATCGTGGCCGGTGACCAGCTTCGGCGTGACGCCGCGTTCATGGATATAGGTGCCCAGCCCAAGACCCAGCGCCTGTATACCCAGCAGGTTGATTTCCTTGCCGAAAACCCAGCGTGCATCATATTCACGGAAGCCGGTGGCCTTCACCTTGGCCTGGGTTTCATATTCATAGGTATTTTCGGCGATATCGGCTTTAGGCAGCATAGGCATTTCAGGCGTGTCCTCAGATATGTCGGCAAGGGAGATCGCTCCTATGCCACATGGAAAGATAAAAATGCAGTGCGCAGTTCCGGCGCGGAACGCGCACAAGACTTATTGAAAAAATGGCAGAAGTGCGGCGCGGGCGGCTTCGCCCAGGTCGGGATGTTTCAGGGCCAAGGCGACATTGGCGCGCAGCAGGCCGATCTTGTCGCCACAGTCATAGGTGATACCGTCATATTCCAGCGCATGGAAGCCTTGGGTTTCCAACAGGCGGAACATCGAGTCGGTGAGCTGGATTTCGCCACCCGCGCCCTTGCCCTGATCGGCCAGCAGGCCGAAGATTTCCGGTTGCAGGATATAGCGGCCCGAAACGATCAGGTTGGAAGGTGCGGTGCCGGGGGCGGGTTTTTCGACCATGCCGGACATCTTGTTGAGGCGGCCACCCTTGGCATCGATGGCGACGACGCCGTACTGATGCGTTTGATCGTGCGGTACGGGTTCGACCACGATGATATTGCCGCCGACCTCATCATAGGCGTTGATCGCCTGCCTGAGGGCCGGTGTCTCTGCGTCCATCACCATGTCGGGCAAGATGACGGCGAAAGGTTCATCACCGATGATGTCACGGGCGCACCAGACCGCATGGCCGAGACCCAGCGGCTGCATCTGGCGGATAAAGCTCATCTCGCCGGATTTGGGCAGTTCGGACAGCAGGTCGTTGAGGATGGCTGTCTTGCCCTTGGCGGCCAGTTGCGCCTCCAACTCGACCTGATGATCGAAATAGTCCTCGATGGCGCCCTTGGAGCGGCCGGTCACGAAGACGAAATGTTCGATGCCTGCGGCACGCGCCTCGGCCACGACATAGGACAGGATCGGCCGGTCGACGACATTCAGCAGTTCCTTCGGTACCACCTTGGTGCCCGGCAGCACACGAGTGCCCAGACCCGCCACCGGAATGACCGCTTTACGAACGCGTTTATGTGTCAAAAGAACCTCGGAAATGAAGGACTTAACCCGTTCAGGGTTTGGAAATCACATGAAAGAAAAATGGCCCGTGTTTGCGTGCCACGTTTAAAGGCTGGTGAGGCATAGGGCAACCATCCATGCGGACATTTCCGCCTCGTCATAAAAATTTATTACGGCGTTATGGCGAAAAAAGCGTTAAAAAATAACCTGCTTAGCGAAAATGTGGGTGCAAAAATCAGACAAAGGAAATCGTCGGTCGCTACGCAACATAACAGCAAGCCCAATAATGTAATTTATTTTATTTAATCGGCAACTGAAGCTTGTCAAAGTAAAATTTGTAATATTCATTTGTATCAAGCGCGGAGCCACCGCTGATTTGGGGAGCATATAATGAACATTGTCAAAGCTTTTAGAGCCAATCTCGCGCCCGTTTGTATGGTGGCGTCTTTAGTTGCGCCGGTCTTCGGCGGCACGGTCTCGGCACACGAAACCCTGGGACTGGATGCACCCAAGCCGGCTATTGCCATGACCCCGCCGATGGGCTGGAATTCGTGGAACAAGTTCGCCTGCAATATAGATGAAGCCAAGATTCGCGGTGTGGCCGACGCCATGGCGGCTTCCGGCATGAAGGACGCCGGCTATCAGTATGTGGTGATCGATGATTGCTGGCAAAAGGATCGCGCGGCTGACGGCACCATCCAGGCCGATCCGGGACGTTTTCCCTCAGGCATCAAGGCACTGGCGGACTACGTCCATTCGAAAGGCCTGAAATTCGGCCTCTATTCCGATATCGGCGTGAAGACCTGCGGCGGTCGTCCCGGCAGCCGCGGTTATGAATTCCAGGATGCGCGCACCTGGGCGTCGTGGGGCGTCGATTATGTCAAGGTCGACTGGTGCTATACCGGCTCTAGCGAGGCGAATTCCTCCTATACCGTCATGGCCAAGGCGCTGCGCGCATCCGGCCGCGACATCGTGTTCTCCATCTGCGAATGGGGCGACAACAAGCCGGAAGAATGGGCGGCGGCGCTGGGGCATCTGTGGCGCACCTCCGGCGATATCCGTGACTCCTGGGACAAGGACGAGGGCTACAGCCACTCCTTCCTGTGGATTCTCGATCATAATGCCGGCCTGTGGGCCAATTCCGGCCCCAACCACTGGAATGACCCGGACATGCTGGAAGTCGGCAATGGCGGCATGACCGACGTGGAATACCGCTCGCACTTCTCGCTGTGGGCCATGCTGGCGGCACCGCTGATCGCCGGCAATGATCTGTCGAACATGGACAAGGCGACGCTGGATATCCTGACGAACAAGGACGTTATCGCCATCGATCAGGACAAGCTCGGTCAGCAGGCGCGTCGGGTCGCTCAAAATGGCGATACCGAGGTCTGGGTGCGTCCACTGACCGGTGGTGACCGCGCCGTCGTGCTGTTCAATCGCGGCACGGAGGCGAAGACTGTTTCGGTTGACTGGGAGGCCCTGCAACTGCCCACCGGTTTAAAGGCCAGCGTCAAAGACCTGTGGTCGAAGGCGATCAAAAAAGGCGTAAAAGGCAGTTATGGTGCCGAGGTCGCACCGCATGGCGTGGTGATGGTCCGAATCACGCCGACGGTCTAGGCTCTGCCTGATTTTGAATTGAAAGGCGCTGGCGCAGGTCCGGCGCTTCTCATTTTGCTTTTGGGCGTTTCTTTGGCTTGGCTGTCTGAATAGCGAAGGCCTTTTTCAGCAGATTGGCGAGTTCGTCTTCGCTGATAACCGGCAGACGTACCAAAACGGCGGGATAGCCGTGATAATGGGCATCGTCGAAGAAGATATCGGGGGCGGCTTCGATCAGCAATTCCTTGTGGTCGAGTGTGCAACTGACGGCCAAGACCTCAATGTTCGGCCAGCGTTTCTGTTTCGGGGTATCGCGCTGCATAAAGGTCCAGGCAAAACCACGTCCGCCGGTCGAAAAGACCAGCCGCTCCGCGTCGGACTCATCCACCGCGCCGGGGAAAGCGCTGACCAAGGTGCGGATTTGCGTGCTGCTGACCATTAAGCGGCAATAACACAGGCCGGGCTGTAAGGCTATCGACGCAGGGTTTGGGCGGCCACGTGCGCGGCTTCCGGAATGCGGATATTTTCGAGCAGGGCGGTTAACCCGACCAGACGTCCGGCCGGATCATATATGCCCACCGTCGTGCCGGCCGGTAAATAGGGCCTCACGCGTTTGGCGAGGTATTCCGACGCCGTGACCGTGCCCGGCATCGACCGAAAACGCTCGAAGTCCTTTTCCAGTTGCGTGCGGCCGTTCAGGCCCACGGCGATATGCAGGCGGTCCACCGCCTTGATGTATTCAAGCAAATCACGAATATTAGACATAGACCTCTCCGGGGTAGATGTACGCGGATACTGGTACGCTGTTACTATTCCGGAGAAGGCTTTGGTCGGTTTTTAAAATGGACTTGTTTTCAAGCCGCTCCCTGATGAGCTAAAACTATGTCGCAAAGGTAAATAAATTATGGCGCGACGTGGTGAATCGCTTTTATGGTAACGGGTTGCTTTATCTATACTCAGTAAATTGCAGTTGTATTTTGTCATATCTTTATTTATTTGCGAAATTTGGACCTTATTGTTCACAAATCCGCACTTGCCAATCAGTTGGCTTGCGCTTTTTCGATAAAATTCAGTGATTCCAGCAGGATATCTTCTGACGCCTTGCGCGCCGTCACGGCATCGCCCTTTTCGATGGCGACCAGTATAGCCTCGTGCGCGTCGATATCGGCCATATGACCGGAAATCTTGTTGGTGAGCTGGATCGACATATGCAGCGCATTGGTGATCAGCGGCTTCAGACGCCAGAAGAACGGATTGCCGGACGCTTTCAAAATGGCGACGTGGAAATCTATATCCGCCTGTAGCGCCATGTCCGGTTGACTGGCGTGGTCGGTCATGGCCTGAAGGCCCTCGCGGATGCCGGCAATGGCGCGTTTGTCCTGTTGCTCGGCGGCCAATGCGGCGGCGGCGGGTTCGATGGCCAGGCGCATCTGGGCGAATTCAAGGAAGATCTTGTTTGAGTAGGGGCGTTCCATCAGCCAGCGCAGCACGTCGGGATCGAGCAGGTTCCAGTTATCGACCGGCTCGACGCGCGTGCCCTGGCGTTGGCGCGAACTGATCAGGCCCTTGGCGGACAGCATCTTGACCGCTTCGCGCATGACGGTGCGACTGGCGCCGAACTTGGCACAAAGTTCCGCCTCGGTCGGGAAGCCGGTTTTTTCAAATTCACCGGTGACGATGGATTGGCCAAGAGAGGCGAGAAGCCCGTAGGCGAGGCTGACACCGAGTTCGGAGCGCATGAAGTTTGCTTTCTGGTAAGCTTCTTGGTTTTTTTGGTCCCTGCGGCGCTTCGTGTGGTCTCTGCCAAAGCTGAGATTCGCCGCTTCGCCTTAAGAAGCTTACAGAAAAAAATACTATTTAAAAACCAGATTCGTCATTTGACGCTTGCCGGGAGGGCGGCCACTATTGTACGACTGTTTTTATAGGTGACTGTCCATTCGCAGGTGAAACTTTGCGGCGATAAGCGGACAGCGGCAGGATGGGAGCGGCTACCGATGGGCAAAACATTCAGGATAAATTTTTCAGCACGATTTTTGTTAGCGCTATCAGCGGGTGCTTTGCTGCTGACAAACGCGGCTTCGGTCCAAGCCGCAACCCCCATTCCGGAGCTTGTCCAAAAAAACGGCAAATTCGCCCTGATGGTCGATGGCGCGCCGTTCCTGGTGCTGGGCGGTCAGGCCAATAATTCCAGCAATTACGAAGCCGCCCTGCCGAAGGTCTGGCCGGCCATCCGCGACATGCACGCCAATACCCTGACCATGCCGGTGGCCTGGGAGCAGATCGAGCCGACTGAAGGCAAGTTCGATTTCAGCTTCGTTGATGCGCTGGTGACACAGGCGCGCGAGAACAATGTGCGCCTGGTTATCCTGTGGTTCGCCACCTGGAAAAATACCGGTCCGGCCTATGCGCCGACCTGGGTCAAGACCGACAACAAGCGCTTCCCGCGCCTGACCAACAAGGACGGCACGACGTCTTATTCGTTGTCGCCGCTCTATGACACGACGCGCGACGCCGACAAAAAGGCCTATGTCGAGTTAGTCAAGCATATCAAGGCGATCGATGGCGACCAGCACACGGTCATCATGCTCCAGCCGGAGAATGAAACCGGCGTCTACGGCCCGGCGCGCGACTATTCCAAGAAGGCTGACGCCTTGATGGCCAGGCCGGTGCCGGCGGCGCTTTTGAAGAAGTACAATAAAAAATCCGGCGATTGGAACACTGTGTTCGGTAAGGATGCCGACGAATATTTCCACGCCTGGTCGATCGCCACTTATATCGACGATATCGTGGCGGCCGGCGAGGCGGTTTATCCGCTACCGACCTATGTCAATGCCGCGTTGAAAGATCCGCTTAATCCTGATCAGCCGGCCGGCTCGTATGCGTCGGGCGGGCCTGTATACAGCGTAATCGATGTCTGGAAGGCCGCTGCCCCGCATATTGAACTGCTGGCGCCCGATCTCTATACGCCAACCTCGCAAAGCTATGAGAAGACGCTGGAGCTTTATGCCCGTCCGGATAATGCGCTCTACGTCGCCGAAAGTGGCAATAAGCCACTCTATGCCCGCTATATCTTCTCGACCTTGGGGCGTCAGGGCATTGGTTTCGATCCGTTTGGCTTCGATTATACCGGCTATTCCAACTTTCCGCTCGGCAATACCAGGACCGATATCGAGATGGTGAAGCCCTTCGCCACGGTTTACAAGCTGTTCGGCGGCATGGATCGCGAATGGGCGAAGCTGAGCTTTGAAAATCAGGTCTGGGGTGTGTCCGAGCCGGATGATCATTCTGACCAGAAGCTGGATCTGGGCACAAAGTGGAATGCCACGGTCAGCTATCGCGAATGGCAGTTTGGCATGCGTAAGTGGGACCCGGACAACAAGAACGGTTTCCCGGAAGGCTCTGAGACGCCGAGCGGTGGACTGGTCGTAGCCAAGTTAAACGACAACGAGTTCCTGGTAGCCGGGATGAACGCGCGCATTTCCTTTGGCGCCGGTGAGGCCAATGCCAAGAAGGGCATGTTGCTTGATCGCGTTGAGGAAGGTCATTTCGAAGACGGAAAGTGGGTCTTCGAGCGGATGTGGAACGGTGACCAGACGGATTATGGCCTGAACTTCACAGGCCAGCCTGTGATATTGAAGGTCCGCCTGGCAACCTACGAGCAGTAAGTATTGTAAACAAGAAACCCCACCACCACGCCTCAAGGGAGGCGAGGTCCCCCTCCCCAACAAGTTGGGGAGGTATAAGGAGAAGAAATCGCTTTTCCTATACCTCCCAGGCTATGCCGGGGAGGGGGACCATCGAGCGCAGCGAAGATGGTGGTGGGGTTTCTTGCTTCTAAACAACAATAAGGGAGAGTTGAGATGAAAGCAGCGAAGGTTCTGGCCTCGGTTTCGATCGTGGCCCTGATGATGTCGGCAGGCGCAGCCCTGGCCGGTTCTTATGAGAAGACCGCCACCGGCATCGTGGTGAAACCGGATACCGGCAGCGCGAAAGAAGTCCGTCTCGAAGTCATGAGCGACTCCATCATCCATGTGCTGGCCACCGATGATCCCGCCCGCCAGCAGATGCCGTCGCTGATGACCATCGCCACGCCGGGCGGTGACTTCACCGTTTCCGAAACGAAAAAGGATGTGACCCTGAAGGCGGCGAAGGCCTCGGCCGTGGTCTCGCTGGAGAGCGGCCTGGTCACCTTCTATAACGCCGAAGGCAAGCCGGTCCTGACCGAGGCTGCGGCCGCCATTACGCCGGTGACCATCGAGGGCCAGTCCTACGTGACGAGCCACGCCCAGTTCAATCCCGGCACGACCGAAGGCCTCTATGGCCTCGGCCAGCACCAGAACGCCCAGATGGATATGAATGGCGAGGACGTCCTGCTGTCGCAGCACAATATGGACGTCGCCATTCCGTTCGTGATGTCGGACCAGAATTACGGCATCCTGTGGGACAACAATTCGATCACCCGCTGGGGCAACCCGACGCCCTATGCCCTGTTCAGCCGCGACCTGAAACTGGCCGCCGAAGATGGCAAGCCAGGCCTGACTGCTAAATACTATGTCGATGGCAAGCTGGTCCTGACTCGCGTCGAAAGCGACATCAAATACCAGTACCTGAGCGATGTCGCCGCCAACTGGCCGACCGATCCGGCGCTCTCCAAGGAAGCTACGCAAGGCAAAACAGTGCTGGTCGTCTGGGATGGCACCATGACCTCGGACATCTCCGGCGTCCACAAGATGCAGCTCTATGCATCGGACTATGCCGACCTGACCATCGACGGCAAGACCGTGCTCAGCGTATGGCGTCAGGGCTGGAACCCCTGGTATCATAATTTCGAGCAGAGCTTCACCAAGGGCAAACCCGTCAAGCTTCACCTCGAATGGAAGCCTTCCGGCGGCATGGTGGCGATCACCCATAACAATCCGCAGGCCGCCGCCGATCAGCATTCACTGCAATTCTCGTCGGAAGCCGGCACCGGCCTCAACTATTATTTCATCGCCTCGGACAGCATGGACGGCGTCATCGGCGGCTATCGCCACCTGACCGGCCAGGCGCCTCTGATGCCGAAATGGGCCTATGGCTTCTGGCAGTCGCGCCAGCGCTACGAGACGCAGGATCAACTCCTGGGCGTCCTCAAGACCTACCGTGACATGCAGATCCCGATCGATAACATGGTGCAGGACTGGTTCTACTGGCCGGAAGACCAGTGGGGCTCGCATACCTTCGACCCGCAGCGCTTCCCTGATCCGCAGAAGATGGTCGATGAGGTACATAAAGAACACGCCCACATCATGATTTCGATATGGGGCAAGTTCTACGCCAACACCGACAACTACAAGGCCTTTGAGAAGAAGGGCTATATGTGGACGAAGAATGTCGAGGAAGGTCATCTTGACTGGGTGGGCAAGGGCTATCTCAACAGCCATTACTCGCCCTATAACCAGGACGCGCGCGACATGTACTACAAGCAGCTTCACGACACGCTCGTCGTGAAGGGCTTTGACGCCTGGTGGATGGACAATACCGAGCCGGACGTGCGCTCCAACACCTCGCCGGAAGAGTTCGCCGCCCTGATCACGCCTACCCAGATGGGGCCGGGCGCCATCGTCCATAACCCGTATGCCCTCATGAACACCAAGGCCATGTATGATGGCCTGCAAAAGGACCAGCCGGATACCCGTCAGTTTATCCTGACCCGTTCGGGATTTGCCGGCGTGCAGCGCAATGCCGCCGCTGTCTGGTCTGGCGATACGGCCAGCCGCTGGAACAATCTCTATGACCAGATTGCTGCCGGCGTGAACTTCTCGATGTCGGGCATACCCAACTGGACGCATGATATCGGCGGATATGCCCAGGAAACCCGCTATCAGGGCGGTGATCCGGCGGGCTTTAGTCAGGAAAACCGCGCGCTCGGCACTTTCGTTACGCCGGAAGACCTGAAGGAATGGCGTGAGTTGAACCTGCGCTGGTTCCAGTTCGGCGCCTTCTCGCCGCTGTTCCGTTCGCATGGCGAAGTCGTCAAGCGCGAAATCTTCGAGATCGCGCCGGCCGGTTCGGAAATGCGCGACACCATGGTCTGGTTCGATAAGCTGCGTTACCGCCTGATGCCCTATATCTACGCCACGGCTTCGGATACCTACTATAACTCAGGCACCATCATGCGCGGTCTGGTGATGGATTTCCGCGACCCGAAGGTCAAGGACATCAAGGACGAATACCTGTTCGGCCATGCCTTGCTGGTGGCGCCGGTCACGGAATACAAGGCGACCTCGCGCAACGTCTATCTGCCGGCCGGCGCCGACTGGTATGATTTCTACAGCGGTGAACGTCTGGTCGGTGGCAAGTCCATTACCGCCAATGCGCCACTGAGCCAGATGCCGCTCTATGTCAAGGCGGGCTCGGTGGTGCCGCTGGGGCCAGTGACGCAGTATGTCGATGAAAAGCCCGACGCGACCCTGACCTTCAACGTCTATACCGGCGCCGACGGCACGTTCAGCCTCTACGAGGACGACGGCATTACCAATGCCTATACTCGTGGTGAGGCCAGCCGCATTCCGCTGAGCTACAACGACAAGACCGGCGAGCTGACGATCGGGGCGCGTAGCGGCAGTTATAAGGGCATGATTGCCAACCGCACCTTCCGTGTTCGCTTTATCAAGCCGGGCACGTCCAGCTCGGCCGATTTCGATGCGTTCGACAAGGAAGTGGCCTATTCCGGAGCAGCGCTGACCGTTAAGCGACCCTGATTGCCATATCGCTTCATTATGCCGCCCATTTTATAGTGGGCGGCATGACGGCGAGACTGCAATCCGACGAAAGCTTTACCCTCGGTGTGAGGCGGCTCCTGCTTGAGGCCGCGGACCGGCTGGTGCAGGAGACCGACGTGCATGAGGTGCGTCTGGCCTGCAAGCAGATCCGGGCGTGGCTGCGTCTGTTGCGTGACGCCATGGATGAGCCGACGTTTCAGCGTGAAAACCGGGCCTTTCGCAATATTGGCCGGCGTTTCCGTGCATCGCGTGACGATAAGACTTTGCGCGATACGATCGCCGGATTGAAAGAAACGGCACCCTACCGGATCGACGATGATATGATCGGCAACTTGTCCGGGGGGATTCTGAGTGAAAGGCGCGTTGTCACTGCGGACGACATGGACAAGGTGTTCGCCCGGACACGTGCCGATGCGCAGGCTGCCAAGGCAAGAATTATCCACCTTGCGCTCGGCAAGGTGGACCTCCGAAAAGCGATGAAACGAAGCTGGCGACTCAATCTGCTGAGTAGGCGTCGGGCCGGCCGCGAGACTGGCTCTGAAAAAACCGCGGCGCTGCATGAATGGCGCAAGCAGGCCAAATATCTGCGTTTTCAGATCGAAATCCTGCGCGATGCGTGGCCTGGCGCACTTGACCATCTGGATCATGGGCTGAACAAGCTGACCGACGATCTTGGCGATGACCATGATCTCGCCGTGCTCGAACAGGCCCTATCGGATGCCCAGGTGCAGGCAGGCCCGGCGCGTCCGGTTATCGCCGCTGAGAGACGGCGGCATCAGAAAAAGGCCTGGCGGCGGGCGAAACGGCTTTATGATGATAAACCGGAAGCTTTTGCGAGGGCAGCCGCTTCACATTGGCGTCAATGGCGGCAGTGAGGCGCGGGAGTAAATTGTAAAATTCTCCTTTTCTGCTACGTTTCCTGCCTATCTGAATTGTTGCCGCCGGAGTCTGACAGCACATCCGTCTGGCACGGCGTACCGTATAAGAGCGTTAACCCACTCTGAGGAAAGGCCACCATTCATGACCACTGCTATCCAGCAAGACTTCAAAAACCAGCCGTTTGTGGTGCGCAAGGGCGTGGAAACGCTGCGCAAGGTCTGGGAGGTAGGTCAGATGGATGTGGTGTTCCCCGATGGCCAGCATATGATGCTGGAAGGCCCCGAACCGGGACCGTCGGCCACCTTGCTGGTCAAGGACTTCAACTTCATGAAGCGGGTGATGACATCCGGCGATATCGGTTTCTGTGACGGTTACCGGGAAGGAGAGTGGGATACGCCGGACCTGGCGACGCTCCTGACGGTGTTAAGCCTGAACAGCGAAAAACTGGGCCAGCTTTTCACCGGCAATTTCATCTCGCGCACGTTCAATAACCTCATGCATGCCTTGCGGAAAAATACCAAAAAAGGCAGCCGCAAGAATATTTTCGATCACTACGATCTCGGCAACAATTTCTATGATCAGTGGCTCGATCAGAGCATGACCTATTCGTCAGCCCTGTTTGAAGGGGAGCGCTTCCGCGAGCACAAGGATCTGGGGGCGGCTCAAAACGCCAAATATGCCAAGCTGGCGGCAATGGTCGATCTCAAGCCCGGCCAGCACGTGCTGGAAATTGGCTGTGGCTGGGGTGGCTTTGCCCAATATGCCGCCGAGACCGTAGGGGCGCACGTCACCGGCGTCACCATTTCGCAGGCCCAGCATGACTATGCCGTCGAGCGCATGAAGCGGCTGGGGCTGGATGACAAGGTCGAGATCGTGATGATGGATTACCGCGATATCAAGGGGCAGTTCGACGCCGTGGTCTCGATCGAGATGTTCGAGGCGGTGGGGGAAACCTACTGGAGCACCTATTTCAACAAACTGCATGACGTGTTGAAAAAAGGCGGCAAGGCCGGTTTGCAGATTATCACCATCGCCGACGAGATGTTCGATGATTACAAGTCGCGCGCCGATTTCATCCAGAAATATGTCTTCCCCGGCGGGATGTTGCCCTCGGCCCAGAAGCTGCTGGAACAGACACAGGCCGCTGGTTTGAAAGCCGTTTCCTCCTTTAAGTTCGGCGGCGATTATGCCGAAACGCTCAGGCAATGGGGACAGCGCTTCGAGGATGCGTGGAAAGAAGGGCGCATCAAGGGTTTCGACGCGCACTTCCGCAAGCTGTGGCTGTTCTATCTGGCCTATTGCGAGGCGGGTTTCCGTGCCCAGCGCACCAATGTCGTGCATCTGGAATTGCAGCGCGCGGATTGATTTCCCGATCCGCTCCATGCCCCCTTCCTGACACAAAACACTTGCCCGCCTCTCTCAAGGACGTTACCAACAGCCTCTGTTTAATGGCCAACGGCGAATCTGGCTGTCCCGGTTCGTCGGTTTTGGGGGTCTGTTGCTCGACGCACAAAATATCAATCAGTCAGCCAAGCCCGTCAGCATGGGGGCGATTACCCTGGTGCGTCATGGCGAGCCGGCACTGTCGCGTCGCGTCAGGCTCGACTGGCGCGGCTATGTTGAATGGTGGGCCAGATATGATCAGGCCGGCCTGCTGGAAGGCCAGACGCCGCCGTTAATCCTGAAAAAGTTCGCCCGCGAAGCCCGGTATATCTATTCCTCGACCCTTCGGCGCTCGATTGAAACGGCGGAGGCAGTCTGCGACGGCAAGGGCTTTACCTCGCTGGAAGCGCTGATCGAAGCCCCGCTGCCGCCGCCGCGTCTGCCGTCATTTATCAAGCTGACGCCCAACTCCTATGCCTGGGGCTTTATGGCGCGGATTTGCTGGTGGTACCTCAATATCCATGGTGATACCGAAGGCCGCGAAGTTGCCAAGGTGCGTGCCCGCAAGGTCGCCGAATTCCTGTTTGACAAGGCGCGTGAGGGCGGTGACGTTCTTGTGTTGGCTCACGGCTTCTTCAATCTGATGGTCAGTATTGAACTGAAAAAAATGGGCTATATAAAGACCCTGGAAGAGGGCTTCAAATACTGGGGTTGCCGCCGCTACGAACTAAGGAAGCGCAAATGACCGAAAATGCAGACCTCTCTTTTGAAGACGCGCTGAAGCAACTGGAAAAGATCGTTTCCGAACTGGAATCCGGACAGGCGCCGCTCGAAAAATCATTGGAACTTTATCAGCGGGGCGCTGAACTGAAGGCGCTGTGCGAAGCCCGTCTGGAAGCGGCGCGGCTGCAAGTCGAGAAGATTTCACTCAACAAATCCGGCGCCGTTGAAGGTGTCGCGCCTGCTGATTTTAGTTAAGATATGACCCCTGTCGCCGCCAATTCCGATCTGCCGCCGCTGCAAATCCGCATGGCGGAAACGGCCGATCTGGTGACCATGGCGCTCGATCAGCTTTTGCCGCGCGGCGAGGGGGCGGAATCGCGCCTGACCGAGGCCATGCGCTATGCGGCGCTCGGTCCTGGCAAGCGCTTGCGGCCCTTCTTTGCGCTGGAAGCGGCGCGCCTGTTCGATGCCGACGAGAATTCCGTGCTGCGCGCCGCCTGCGCGCTGGAATGCATCCACGCCTACAGCCTGGTTCATGACGACCTGCCGTGCATGGATGATGACGATATCCGCCGCGGTCACCTGACCGTCCATCGCGCCTATGACGAAGCCACGGCCGTACTGGCCGGTGACGCCCTGCAAAGCGTGGCGTTTGAAATCCTTTCCCACGAAGATACCCACGAAGACCCACAGGTCCGTGTCGAACTGATCCGGATGCTGGCTATAGCCTCTGGCGCGCAGGGCATGGCTGGCGGCCAGATGATCGACCTGATCGGCGTGCCCGATGACGTCGGCGGCGTGGCGCGAATGCAGCGCTTGAAAACCGGCGCCCTGATCGTCTACGCCTTTCAGATACCGCTGATCATCGCCGATGCGTCTGAAAAGGAAGGCATGGCCCTGATGCACTTCGCGCAGGATCTGGGGCTGGCCTACCAGATCGCCGACGATGTGCTCGATGTCGAGGGCGATCCGGAAGAGATGGGAAAGGCCTCCGGCGGCAAGGATGCTGCCATGGGCAAGACCAATTTCGTCACCCTGCTGGGGCTGGATGAAGCCAAGGAACGTGTCCGGATTCTCGCCGATCAGGCGAAATCACGGCTTGATATTTTCGGCGGAAAAGCGCGTTACTTGCGTGACAGCGTTGACTTTGTTCTCAATCGGCGCAACTGACCATTTACTCAGCCAACTGCAAAACCAATGGCTATTTTGTTGCAATGCGGCTAAAACAGATTTGTGTTACGCCAGATACTTGTGCAGAAACCGGTTCGCGCCAGATATAGTTTATTGAATGCCTGAAACCCCCATTCTTGATACCCTGACCGATCCCGCAGCCATTCGGGATCTGACGCCCCCCCAGGTGAAGGCGCTGGCCGACGAGGTGCGAAGCGAAACCATCGACGTGGTGTCGAAGATCGGCGGCCATCTCGGGTCTTCGCTCGGTGTGGTCGAACTGACTGTGGCCCTGCATCATGTGTTCGAGACGCCGCGCGATATCCTGATCTGGGATGTCGGCCACCAGTGCTATCCGCACAAGATTTTGACCGGGCGGCGTGATCGCATCCGCAGCCTGCGTCAGGCGGGCGGGTTGTCAGGGTTCACCAAGCGCTCCGAAAGCGTCTACGATCCGTTTGGAGCCGCCCATGCCGCCACTTCGATCTCGGCAGCGCTTGGCTTTTGCGCGGCGCGTGACCAGAAGGGCGAGAGCAATAACGTCATAGCCGTGATCGGCGACGGGTCTATGTCCGCCGGCATGGCCTACGAGGCGATGAATAACGCCGCCGAGACGACCAAGAACCTGACCGTCATCCTCAACGACAACGACATGTCGATCGCCCCGCCGGTAGGTGGCATGAGCGCCTATCTCGCCAACCTGGTGTCGGGCGGCGCTTACCAGTCCCTGCGTCGCTGGGGCAAGTCGGTGGCCGAGCGCCTGCCGCGTCCGCTGTTCGAGATGGTGCGCAAGTCGGAAGAGTTTTCGCGCACCTGGTTTACCGGCGGCACCTTCTTCGAGGAACTGGGCTTCTACTATGTCGGGCCAATTGACGGCCATGACATGGAAACCCTGCTGGCCGTGCTGAAACGCGTCAGGGAAATCAACGATCGTCCGGTGCTGGTGCATGTCGTGACCCAGAAGGGCAAAGGCTACAGCCCGGCGGAAACGTCACCTGATAAATACCATGGCGTGGCCAAGTTCGACGTCATTACCGGCGAACAATCGAAGCCCAAGGCCAATGCGCCGAGCTATACAGATGTTTTCGCTTCGGAACTGATCAAGCAGGCGCGCATCGACGACAAGATCGTCGCCATCACCGCCGCCATGCCTTCGGGCACGGGGCTGGATCGTTTCGCCGAAGTCTTCCCGGCGCGCACCTATGATGTCGGCATCGCCGAACAGCACGCCGTCACCTTCGCGGCCGGTCTGGCGGCGGATGGTATGAAACCGTTCTGCGCCATCTATTCGACCTTCCTGCAACGCGGCTATGATCAGGTGGCGCACGATGTATCGCTGCAAAACCTGCCGGTGCGTTTTGCCCTCGATCGTGCCGGTCTGGTGGGCGCGGATGGGGCGACCCATGCCGGTTCGTTCGATATCGGTTATCTCGGTGCCCTGCCGAACATGATGATCATGGCCGCCGCCGACGAGGCTGAGTTGGCCGCGATGATCGCCACCGCCACCGCCTATGATGACGGCCCGTCTGCCTTCCGGTATCCGCGTGGTGAGGCGACAGGCATCTCGATCCCGGAATTGTCCGCCCCCCTGGCCATTGGCAAGGGTCGTATCCTGCGTGAAGGCTCTAAAGTGGCCATCCTGTCACTGGGTACGCGCCTGGGTGATGCGATGAAGGCGGCGGATATGCTGGCGGCGCGTGGTCTCTCGACTACCGTGGCCGATGCCCGTTTCGCCAAGCCGATCGACAAGGATCTGGTGCTGCAACTGGCAAAAAACCACGAATGCCTGATCACGGTGGAAGAGGGCGCCATCGGCGGTTTCGGCGCCTTCGTGCTGCACTATCTCGCCGGTGAAGGCGCACTGGATGCCGGCCTGAAAATCCGCACTCTGGTTCTGCCGGATATCTACCAGGACCAGAATTCTCAGGCGAACCAGTATGCCGAGGCCGGCCTGGACGCAGCGGGGATTACGCTGACCGCGCTCAAGGCGCTGGGGCTGGAAGATGCGCAGAGCCTGAAAGTTCTCAAGCTTTAGGCAGAATAAAAGCGCCTCCCGATGGACGGGAAGCGCTTTTTTCTATCCAGACGAAACCTTAGTTCGACAGAATGATCGAAGCGATCAGGCCGGTGGCTACCGCGGCCATCACATAGTTGCCGTCAACTTCACGCCATTCATAACCACGCGGCGGCTGACGCAGATGGTGAGCGCGATAATCGACATGACGGCCGCGCGCCCAGTCATTGTGCTGAATCTTGCCGCCGTTGTGCCATTCCGGATGCGACCGATGCTGGTCATTGTGTCTGTCATCACGGTGGTCTGGCGCGGCGAAGGCGGTGCTGCCAAAAGCCAGGCCGCCGGCGACCATGGTCAGAGCGACCGATGTCATAAAACGTTTCATGGTAAATTCCTTTATTGCTGACCCCGGAAATTCTGTTTTACCGCCACTAGGCTGAACCTTACCTGAATGGAATAAATAGACAATTGTTCAGAAAGGAAATTTTCATAAAAATGCGGTTATTTGTTACCATCTTGAAACATAGTAACCGGGTTGAAACATAGTTAACAAAAAGGCGCCCCTTTCGGGACGCCCTCTGCTTTACGCTTTTTGTTTTTAGTAACCGCCGTTGAGAACCACGGAGGCAATCAGGCCTGTGGCCACGGCCGCCAGGACATAGTTGTTATCTACCCGGCGCCATTCATAACCGCGCGGCGGCTGGCGCAGATGGTAGCGGTGGTAGTCGACAGAATAACCGCGATGCCAGTCATTATAGGAGACATAGCCGCCGCGGCGCCAGTCGGAACGGTCGCGCCAGCCGGAGTGGTAACTCCGGTTGTAGCCGCTGTGGCCACGATCATAATGACGGTCGTTATGACCGCGATCATAACCGCGTTCGTGGCCACGATCATAACCGCGGTGAGATTGAGCCGAGGCGACGTCGCCAAAAGCGAAGGTCCCGGCCAGTACGGCGAGTGCCGTGGTAATCATGAATCGTTTCATGGCGATCTTCCTTATCTTATCGCCCCCATGGTGGTTAATTTACGCCACCCTGACTGAACCCAGCATGAATATGTCAGTCAGGATATAATCACGGGATTACAATTGACCGGCCCTGATGACAGGAAAGAATAAACCGCCTGAGCAAACACCCAGCCAAGGCTCACCATCATGGTTGCGGATTTCCCCCGTATTGACCAGATCCTGCGCCAGCGTGCGTGACAGGCGCGCGTCAAGGCCCGATCGCACATGAATATAAGGCTTGAAGCCCTTGTCATCATTTTCGAAGCGCAAGGCATGGCCGGCGTCGGCGGTGATCCGGTCGTCGACATTGGTGCGAAAGACCAGGTTGCCGTCTGCCGGCGTCAGTTCAACGGCGATAAAAGGCACGTCCTCGACCGTGATCCTGACTTTTTCCACCGGGGTTACCAGGAAATAGTCATCCGCTTCCCGGCGCAGGATACCTGCAAACAACCTGACCATGGCTGGTCGCAGGATCGGCGTGCCGTTGTAAATCCACGTACCATCATGCGCAATATGCATATCGATATCGCCGCAGAAGGGGGGATGCCATTGCTCGACCGGCGGCAGGGAGCCTTGCGCCTCGACATGATCATAGAGCCGTGCCAGGTCCATCAGGCGGCATCCCGGGTTTGTTCCGGTGTCGTCTCCGTTTGCCCATTCCGCAGCAGGTCCACCCAGTTTTCGGCGATGTCCTTCACGGCGGCACGGGCCTCATCCACCACGGCGGCGAACAGATCGAAGCCGAGCGGCAGCGTGTCATAACGGCGATAAAGCGTTTGAGTGCGCGCCGCGATCAGGCGCTTCGCAAAGGCTTCGCCCTGTGCCGCCAGCGGATCGAGACCAGCCGAGACGATAAAGGTTTTCGGTTGGCCGACACTCAGCTCTTCCAATGCCGGCGAGATGCGCGGGTCCGTCAGATCGGTACCGGCCCCGGCATAATGACTGATCATCAGTTCGAGATCCGCCGCAGTCAGCGGCCACAGACCGGATGCCGCATCGACCTTGATAGCTGGATCGGCGAGATCGACCAGTGGCGTAATCAGTAACTGGCCGGCTGGCAAAGGTGAAAAATCGCGTTTGAGGTCGAGACATATCCGTGTCGCCAGGTTGGCGCCGGTCAGAGCGCCGCCAATCGTTACCTGGCCTGATTTCGACCCCAGCCGCAAGGCATTGGCCTGGGCCCAGTCGTAGGCCGCGCGGGCATCTTCGAGCGCCATGGGAAAACGATTGAGCGGCGCCAGGCGATAATCAGGCAGAAAGACCGGGCAATGAGCTTCATGGGCCAATAACGCGCAGAACGCCTTGTTGAGGTCAGGTCCGCCAATGACGCCTCCGCCCTGATGGAAGAAAACCAGCAGGGGCGCGTCTTCGGAAATATGCGCGGGGCGGATCAGCAGGCCGCCGACCGAAGCGATATCGCCCAGAACGTCACCGTGATCGATTCCTTCTCGGCCAATGGTTTCGAACCGCACGCGGATGTCGTCCGGCAGGCCAAACAGGGCGGTGGTTTCCTGCCATTCAAGACGAGCGCTTTCCAGGCTTTTACCAGTGAGTGAGAGGCGGGTTCGCCCGGCCGGATTGGTGAACAGGCCGCGCCACAGAAACTGGATCTGCGCGTCGAGGGTGCGTTCCTGGCTGTAGGCTACCCCGCCGCCCGCCAGAAAACGCAATACCGCCGCGGGCAGGGACAGGCAGCGTTTCAACAGCCAGGTATTCAGAGCGGAGATGCGCATGGACCCTCGGAATGGTATTATAAGGCAGACGGGCGTGCAGTGCCATGACGTGTGAATTAGCACCTTTCGCGCCTGAATCGCAGCGAGTAGTGATAAAAAATCCGCCAAACTGGGCTATTTTTGTCAAATTTCCGGTAAAATACGTAAGAGACTCGCCAATTACGGCGTGTTTTTGTTTGACCGTTTTAAAAACCTGCGTCTTAATATCCCCCGCAATCCGTTAGTCTGGCTGCCTATGCTAAAGGGATTAGAAGGTTTCCGGCCCGTGCCGCAGGTCTTTGGTCTCGCCCGCTGCTACCGAGATACACGATTGTCTTGTGAGGGGTGAAACTTTCACGCCTCGATATCAGCTTGCGACCAAGGAGAGCGTCATGGCCGAAGGTACAGTAAAATGGTTCAACTCGACTAAGGGTTTTGGTTTTATCCAGCCCT
>FSVH01000276.1_pt1 | contig 26253 bp, 22 predicted proteins | sample 1637631 | NCBI WGS metagenome assembly FSVH01 (sample SAMEA3914814, study PRJEB12502) | metagenome | biome: forest; material: soil | place: USA | collected 2011-09-16 | depth 0.1 m | reverse complement strand
ATCAGGATCAGCAATTCCTTACGCGCCTTTACAATGACGCTCATCAGTACGGCTTGACCATACAGTTCGATGCCGCACAAAAAATCGTTCCTACAGAGGCGACGTGCGGAGACATCATAACTGCACTGCTCGATCATCGGCTTCTGTCGCCGTTTTCTACGCGTGTGTACGATGTGCCAAATACCGAAGCGGTTCCTTAGTCGTGTCAACGTGCGGGTAATTTGTTTGCCGATGTTGCTATCTCACAGCCCCCTTTATTTATGGGAGGGCATTTGTGGCTTGTAACGGAAAGGGACACCTCAAGGATTGCGACTGTAATTTTCGCGGCGGCCATCCAAATTCGAGACCACCGAATGGTTTACCTTGGTCCAAGGCAACGTTCAAAAAGTATGTCCGTGAGAGCGCTCGATATTGTCCCGAATGCAGTGCCGTTATCTACTATGTTCGCTTCAGCAATGGAGGAGGAGGTTTTTTCAATAATCTTGGAAAACCTTGGATCAGACATGCATGCTTGGACAAGTCAAAAGAATACGACCCATTCAATTTGAGGCGTGTCCCGAAAATGAAAGGCGGCCCGACTCAGTACGAAAAAGATGGATGGTGGCCCTTATTCGATGTGAAGGTTGAGACAACCCTTTTGGGGATGCAGTTTCAAGGCTTCAGTGTTGAGAAATCTGCCCATCTAATCCTGTTGTCAGATTTTACCGAAATGCCCGATCTTAAAGTGCCGATCTACTATCGCCACAAAGAAGCTGGATGGGTCGAATTAGATTATCTGTCTGCTGTGACACAAAATGGAGTTACGGGATCGGCAAGCATATTATCGCGGTAGCTAGTTGAGAAATACGGTGGCAGCGAGCGCCGGACATTGGGACCGAAAAGAGCTCTATGGGCAAAAATGACATTAAGAGACATATACGCAAATACTCGTGATACAGGGTTCACGATCAATTTTTTCTTGAACGCAGGCAGGAGTCCAAGAGCGGCATTATTAGCTGCACCGTTTTTCACGACAAACGACCCAATTAACGCTTTGACAAACAGGGGATGTGATGTCCGCCTGATTGTCAGATTTTCACCTGCGACGACACCAGAAGCCTTACGCGCAGCCTTTGAAAACCCGCGCGTGAAAGTCCGCTACTTTACGGATGCCAAGTTCCATACCAAACTTTATATCGTGGATGACGTGGCTCTGGTGGGATCAGCCAATTTAACTACAAATGGCCTTCAAGCGAACCGGGAACTCTCTGTTTTGCTAAGGCAAGATCGCGACGAGGTATTCTATACGCTGCCAAGTATATTCGATGAGCTGTGGAATGACGCCGACGTATTAAGTGACAAGGTGCTTCGGGAATACACCAAGGCCTTCAACGAAAAAGAAAAGCCTCAAGGCGAAGATGCCTTTGAGAAGTTCATCCACAGGTACGTCAAACCGGCCGCACCGAAGAGTGTCGTCGTGGGCAGCGAAAAGAAAACAAAAGAACGTGCTTTCATTCAGGCATTTAGACGTAAATATGATGAAATCTTGGTTCCCGCGCACCATGAAATTATAGAAGTTGCAAAAGAAAATGGCTTCGGGCGGCCAGAATACATCGGGCAAGATCCGCAAATCGAGATGGGAAGGTTTCTAGGCTGGTTACGTCTAACGCAAGGCGGTGGAAATGGCTGGCGCGAAACTTCGTTGCTCAGCGATCCGAAAGGGCGGGCTAAACGAATTACCCACTATGTGCGGATATGGCAGTCAACAAACGATACCGTGAAAGGGGACATGTATCATGCCTCGGCTGAAATCCTGAACATTGCAAACATCCGCACTTATCTCTGCGATCCAAACGAATTACGACAGCTTAGCTTTGATGAACTATTCCATTATCTGACAGGGTGCCACGCATTTCTCGAACGGTTGAGATTTGCATCTAAGGGCATTGGAGAGAATTTAAGCGGGCTTGAAAGGCTGCGAATTGATTTCCAATCAAACAACAGACTTGAGACTGTTACGCGGACCATAAGTTATCTCCTATCAGGTCCCAACGACGCTATAGAGCGTGCCTACGATTGTGTATTCGGCAGCTATAAATTGAACGGATTTGGCGAGGCTTGCATCATGGAGTTGCTTGGTTGGGGAGACCCAGAACGGCCGCCGTTCAATAATAGATCAATCCGCGGGATTCGCTTGCTAGGCTTTGACGTAGAACATTTGGTAGCAGGGGAATAACGTCAGGCAGACAGCATGCTGCTAAGCGAGATTGGGGCGCAGGCTGGCAGGCCACCCGAGTGCAGGACCATCCGCCCAGCGGGACTATTTGGAACCCGGCGCATGCGGAAGAATGCACAAAATCTGCTTCGGTAGTGCTCTGGAGGCCAGACGATATCAAGCTTCAATCGCCAACATACAAGGGAACGCTTCGCTACATTCCGGGTTTAGAAAACCACTGAGAAGCGGAGCAGTGGGAGAGACCGACCGCGGCGAGCAAAGCAAGAATAACTATAGGAACCAAAGCTTTAGCTACGCCAGAAATTCCGCCCTTGGTTGCGGCACCCATAGCTTCGCCTACCCAGAATTGCCACTTCGGCGCCGACACCTTCCCATTCTTGACCGTAGGACATGTCCATTCGAGCCAAGTCACGCGCGCCTTGTCAAATAAGCTCGCTTTCGCGCCACAACTCGTAACACGGCAGTAAAGTAGCAGGTTCTGGAGGTCGGCGTCAAATCGATCTTGGAATTGCAAATAGGACTGTTCTCCCAAGCGGAGCGCCAAGCCATCAACATGCCAGGCAGTAAGGGGCGAGACACACGAATATAGAAAAACGCCAGTTTTGCTATCCGGTCCCATTGAGTAGACCAAGATGCCACCCTGCTCCAAGGCCGGTTCATCATTAATGCCCGGCTGGCGCATGTGGCGTTGGCCAAACCTAAGCTCGGCAGTTCTGTCGGAGGCTTTCGGGATGACATAAAAACTAAATTCTTGTTCTAGCTCGTCAAACGATTTGATCGACTTAATGCGCTTCAGAGTGTTGGCGCTTATGTAATCCCGTATAAGCCGGAACTCGGTGCCCTGATCGTAACGTTTGTTCGCGCTCTGTTGGAATATCCCCACAAATCCCCCTCGTCACTGCTGGCTTGAATCGCTTATCGTCTTATTTTCGTTGAGTCTCCACCTAATTGGCAGCCGAAGATGGAATTACCTTAAGCTATACCGCTACCGTTCGCTCGGCGCCGAATGTATTTGACCGTGAACTCGACGCGCTCGAAAAAAGTTATCTGTAACCGAGCCAGGAGTATCGCCACTAAATCACAGGCAACGCGGGGCTTAGTTAGCAAAGGGGTTTATGCAGTGGTGCAGGACTTGCTGATGCTTCCAGATGCCGATTTCCTGGGTAACACATGGGTAACAGAGACGGTATTAATCGCTCTTTCTGGAACCTAACGGAATCAAAGGGTTAAACCGCTAGAAACATAATACTGGGTTAGTCGCGAGAGTCTTAAATCCTGTAAAATATAATAGATTCAGAGACTTACTAGTACGACTCTTAATCAGCGGGTCCATGGTTCGAGTCCGTGCCCACCCACCAATTTTCTTCTGATTTTCAATACATTAAAATAGATTGCTCACATGGGGCTATCGTATCTGTGTGTATGCATTGCAGCAGACAGGATACGCTCTGTGAACCGTATCGGGCAGGCTAAACGCTGAAGCGATAGCTGCCCGAACCGATCTCAAAGCGCATTTTACCGCTATCGCGGCGCAGATTGTGGATATCGCCATGGCCATCGAGCGCCTTGCCGCTTTCGCGCCAGGCGCCTTCCGGCAGGATAACCTCGGCTGTGGCATTGGGCGGCACGGTCAGGTCATAGCGCTTCAGGCCGCCGGCATCGCCTTCGCAACGGCCGGCCATCAAGCCGAGGCATGAGTCATAGGTGGCGCTGACCATGCCGGCTTTCGGCAGGTAGATGGGTTCGGCGCGCAGCGTGCGGAAACCGGCCGAGGCGGGGGTCAGGCCGGCCAGGCGACGATACATGAAGCCGCAGACGGCGCCATAGGCGTAGTGGTTGTAGCTGTTCATCGCCAGATCGCCGGTATCGCCGTCCCAGCGTTCCCACATGGTCGTGGCGCCATGGAGAGGCATGTAGCCCCATGACGGTTTCTGGGTTTGCAACAGAAGCCCGGAGACGACCTCCAATTGACCCGTATCGGCCAAGGCATCGAGCAGGTAGGGCGTGCCGAGGAAGCCGGTAGACAGCTTCATGCCACGGCCTCTGATCTCGTCGGCCAGAACTTTCGAGGCGCCGGCAATACGGTCGGCGGGCACCAGATTGAAATGCAGCGATAGGACCTGCGAGGTCTGGCTGCCATTGCCGGCCTTGCCATTGGCGTCGATGAACTCTTTCGCGTAAGCGGCACCGATCCGGGCACGCAGGTCACTGTATTTTGCCGCCAGATCGCTGCGGCCGGTGGCCTTGGCCATATCGGTCATCAGATCGGCGCAATAGGCCCAGTAGGCGGTGGCGCACAGGATGCGCGGCGTTGTCTCGTCGTCGGGCTTGACCGCATCAACCGACAGCCAATCACCGAGATCGAGCCCGCGTTCGTGACGCCATATGAAGTCCGGATTGTGCTTGAGCAGGTAATCCATCCACGCCGTCATGGCGTCCCAGTTCTCGTTGACCACGGCGGTATCGCCGTAGCGTTTCCACAGGGTCCACGGCAGGATGACGCCGGCTTCCGACCAGCCGGCCGTGACGATATCGGGGAAGGACAGGGGCTGCGGCACGACGATCGGGTAGGTGCCTTCCGGCGTCTGGGCGGCGCGGACCTCTGTCAGGAAGCGGCGGATGAAGGGATCGACCTCCATATTGAAGGCGGCGGCATCGAGGAAGACCTGGATATCGCCCATCCAGCCCATGCGTTCGTCACGCTGCGGGCAATCGGTCGGCACGGCGAAGAAGTTGGAGCGCTGGCTCCACATGGCGTTGTTCCAGAACTGCTGGATCAAGGCTGAGTCGAATTTCATGTCGCCCGTCACCTTGCAGGCCGAGGAGACGACGATGCCTTCGATATCGGCGGCCTTGGGTACGCCGGGGTAGTTCTCGACCTGCACATAGCGGAAGCCGTGATAGGTGAAGCTTGGCTCATAAGTTTCGCCCTGCGCGTCGCCGCGTAAGGTGTAGTGATCCTGGCATTTGGCCATGCGCAGATTGGCCTGATCGACCTCGCCATCGGCTTTCAGATATTCGGCGAATTTCAACGTGACGGTTTGGCCAGCCTTGCCTTTGGCCATCAGGCGAGCCCAACCGGCAAAGTTCTGGCCGAAATCGAAGACATAGACGCCGGGTTTCGGCTGAGTGATCTTGGCGGCGCGCCGCTTGCCAACCGGCATCAGCAAGGGGCTGGTTTGGGCGATGATGCGCGTCTTGGGCGCTTCACCGATCTTGACGGCAGGCCAGTTCGGTTTGAAGCCCAGCTTGTCCCAGCCCGGCGTTTCCAGGCGGGCGTCATAGACCTCGCCATTATAAATTTCCGAAGTGACGATGGGCGACGCGCCGATGCGCCAGTTGTCATTGGTGACGATCCATTCCGAGGTGCCGTCGGCATAGTCGAGCCGAAGTTGCGCCAGCAGACGGCGAGGGGCCGGGCCGAAGCCATAGCGTTCCAGCCGCCAGCCGAAGGCGCCGGCGTACCAGCCATCGCCGACCGTGACGCCGAAGGCGTTTTCGCCGGCATGGATCAATTTGGTGACATCGAACGTCTGATAGAAGATATGGTCGCGCGCCACGCTGATTTCGGGCGACAGGCGGGCGGGGGACACGCGCTCGCCGTTCAGGTGAGCGTTATAGGCGCCCAACGCCGTGGCATAGAGACGGGCATTGATCACCTTGCCTTTCGGCTTGAAGCCGGTCCGCAAAAGCATGGCGGGCTCGGCCGGACGGGGATCGTTCTGGGCGTCGGAACCAGATGTCTGCGCCTGATCCCAGCCGCTGGCGTCGAAATCGGCTTTGGTCCAGTTTTCCGGCGGCAGGGGGCGCACTTTCCAGTTCGGGCCACTGACGAAGCGTTTGATCGTGCCGTCGGACAGATGCAGCCGGATCAGGGCCGCAAAGGCGCCGCCATCGACCGGGAAAAAGCCCGTGGTTTCGGCCTGCACCAGCACGCAGACACTGTTCTTGCCGGGAATGAGCTTGGCGGGCACCGGCACCAGCGTGCCCCAGTTGGGCACCGGCTGATCGGGCAGGGGCAGGGTTTCGCCATTGGCCCAGACGCCCCTGATCCAGTCTTTGCCGGCGATCAATATCTCGGCGGACGAGAGATTGGCTGGCACGTCGAAATCGAGTCGGAAGGCGTGCAACCGGTCATCGAGCGCCTTGGGCGACCAGATCCATTGCAGGGCGGCGGCGCGATCACCGGCGGCCAGTTCGTCCTCGGCGATGATCCATTGTGCCCGCCAGTCGGACGGATCGAGCAGGCCGGTTTCGAACCACGTGGGGGCGGAAGTGGCGGCACGGCCCTTATTGTCGGTAATTTCGACTGACCACCAGACGCGCTGCATCGATTTCAGCGCGGCGCCCTTATAGGCGATATCGAAACAGTCGCTGGCGCTGATGACTCCGGAATCCCACAGGTCGGCTTTTGCGGTGTTGGGGGTTGAAGCCGCCCGAATGCGATAGCTGGACTGCATCAGGCCACGATCGGAGCCGGTCAGGCGCCACGACAGGCGCGGTTCGCGGACCTGTGTGCCGAGAAGCTCGGTCGTCTGTTCAGCGCGCAGGTCTGTCACGCCGAAACGGGCGGACTTGGTTGTGCTTTGGGCCAGGACGTCCGATGCCGGCGTGGCCATGGCCGCCGTCAGTCCGGTCGCGGCAAGGAAGTGGCGTCGGTTGAGCTTAGGCATGAGACGTTTCCTGTTTATATATAATACGTCATACCTATTCTATTGTTTCAATTTGAGCAACAAAAAAGCCGGAGCCGGATGCTTCCATCCGACCCCGGCCTGACAGGTTACCGCTACGAGACTGGTTAGTAGTTATCGCGCAACCTGCCGCCCAACGCCGCCGTAACCGAGGCGATAAAAGCGCCCACCAGCAAGGAGATGCACAGAGCGGTGTGGAAGGCGATCAGCGCCTTGCGGGCTGTTTCAGCGGCATCGGCGGCCTTGGCCTTGGCGGCATCGACCTGGGTCAGGGTGGTGTTGACCCTGGCTTCGGCGGCGGCTTGCGTAAGACCGGTACGGGCAGCGACCTGTGCGGCCAGATAGGCGCGATCCGCAGGCGGAACGACGCCATTTTTGGCGCCGTTGGCCAGGATGCGTGTCGTTTCCACGCTGACATCGGCCGCATTTACTGCGGTAGCCGGTGTCGTGGTGCGGTAAAGGCTGTCGGCATAATAGCCGAGATCGTCCGAAGCAACGGCGCTGGATGCCACCGTGGCGCTCGCCTGAACACCGGCATTGACCGTGCTGAGGGCGACGCAGGCGGCTAGGCCGATGGTGAACAGGGTGGCCACGGCCCAGGCGAGGAAGCCATGCGCCGTATCGCGGAAGAAGACCTCATCGCTGTGCGTATCGGCCCATTTGACGCGCAGACGACCGGCGATATAGCCGCCGACGCCGGAAGACGCCCACTGCATGATCACCAGCCAGATCGCCATGCCGGCGGTGAAGGTGACCAGACTACTGCCCGGTGTATAGGCGGAGGTGGCCGCAAAGCCGAGCGCCGAGCCTAGCGGCAGTAGGATGGCGGAAATTGAGGCTGCCGCTGCGGCGCCGCCCAGGATCGAAGCCCAGTGAATGCCGGATTTGGACGATTCGAGATTAGGCCCGTCGGTCGGGGTGATTGGATCGGGGAGTGCCATTCTGTGCCCTCCGATCAATGAAAGAGAAGGGCAAGAATGATGATGACGGGGATAGGCACCCCCAGCAGCCACAACAGAATACCTTTACCCATAAAAACCTCCCATGATTGAATGTTCATTCAGGGATAGGGCAGGTTCCATCGGGTCTAAATGCCGGATTGGCCGGTAAACTGTAATGAAGTCATAAGCTTGGGGGCTTGTTTCTGTTTTGCCGCCATGTCAGGGCCGCGATGATTACAGCCAGGACAAGCAGGGTCAGGTTGAGACTCCAGGCGGCTTGTGAGACCGAGGCTGCGCCGAGGGCTCAATTGATAATGCGAACGGAAGTCAGGCTTTCGCCAGTTCGCGCTCTATGGCGGCGACAAGGCGCGGATCATCGGCGGTTACGTCCGGGGCGAATCGTTCGACGACCTCGCCATGCCTGCCGATCAGGAACTTCTCGAAATTCCACAGGATTTCGCCTTTCGGGCTGACCGGAATACCAAACTTTTCCAGCCGTTCGCGCATCGGGCCGGCGCTGACGGCATCGGGCTGGGCCTCGGTGAAGACATCATAAAGCGGATGCTTGTCGGGCCCGACGACGCTGATCTTGCTGAACATCGGGAAAGTGACGTCATATGTGGTCGAGCAGAAGTTGGCGATGTCTTCTTCCGTACCGGGTTCCTGCGCCAGAAAATTATTTGCCGGGAAGCCAAGGATTTCGAGCCCGTCGCCGGATTTTTCGCGATAGAGTGCTTCAAGGCTCTCATATTGCGGTGTCAGGCCGCATTTCGACGCCACATTGACCGCCAGCAGCACCTTGCCCTTGAAGGCTTCCAGCGTGGCCGGCGTGCCGTCGATACGCTTCAGGGGGATGTGATAGATGTCGGTCATGGGGGCACTCCTTTGGATTACAGAGCAAGGTGCTTTCTTCCTTGCGCTTTGGCAAGGGTGAGGCCACGATATATCAACAACAGGGAGCCGGTCATGCACACTATCGCCAATATCATTGTCGCCATCGTCGCCATGCTGCATATCGGCTTTATGATGCTGGAAATGTTCCTGTGGCAGACGCCTTTTGGCCGCAAGACCTTCGGATTGACGCCGGAATTCGCCGCGGCTTCCGCCAAGCTGGCCGCCAATCAGGGGCTTTATAACGGCTTTCTCGCCGCCGGCCTGATCTGGGGATTGCTGGACGGGCACGACAGCTTCCATATCAAGATCTTCTTCCTGACCTGCGTGATCGTGGCCGGGCTTTACGGTGGCTTCACGGTCAAGAAGTCCATTATTGTCATTCAGGCCTTGCCGGCTCTGATCGCGCTGCTATTGCTCCATCTATGATCTTTAAGCTGCGAGTCGCTGAGACGGCGGATATTCCGATCCTGAAATCCCTGATTACCGAGTCCGTAATGGTCTTGCAGGCGGGTGAGTACAGCGAAGCGCAGCGCCAGGCGGCGCTCGGCACGGTTTTCGGCGTCGATACGCAACTGATCATCGACCAGACCTATTTCGTTATCAAGGCGGAAGACGAAATTGTTGCCTGCGGTGGCTGGAGTTTCCGCAAGACGCTCTATGGCGCCGATGCTTTGGCAGACCGGGAAGACAACCGGCTTGATCGGACGGTTGATGCCGCCCGCATTCGCGCCTTCTTCGTCAAACCCGGTTGGACGCGACGCGGACTTGGCGGACAGATTCTCAAGGCCTGTGAGGCAGCGGCGGAGGCGGCGGGTTTCCGGCGTTTCGAACTGGGCGCGACGCTCACTGGTATTCCGCTTTACCGTGCCTATGGTTACGAACCGATCGAGCAAACCGAAGCGCAGATGGCGGATGGCCTGACCCTGCCGATCGTCCGCATGGGCAAGGTTTTATAGGCTTTCACTGATCCGGCGCACCGTGTTCCAGTTGCGCACCGTGCCGATGCCGAGCTTTTTCGTGGTCAGGTGACCGAGCAGGCGGGAGTCGCTGGGCTTGCCCGCGAAAGCGATCCACAGATCACCATTTATTCGGCGGACCTCGGCATCACCAGCTTTTTCCTGAATAAGGTGCCAGCCCGCATCGGTCAGCGGTTTGCGCATGACGCGCAGGCAAACCTGATCATCGGATGGATGCGGAAACGGATTTCCAGCCGCCATTTTCTGCCAGTCCGGTGCGGTGCGGATGATAATATCGACATGTTTGCCCTTGGCCTCGGAAAAGACCTTTTCCAGCGAACTTTCCAGTTGCGCAAGCGGCTGGCTTTCGGCCTCGAAGATCAGGTTTCCGGTAGCCAGCAGGGTCCGCGGATTTTGCAGACCCAAACCAGCGGCAATCGCTTTGAGATCGCTCATCACCAGCCTCCGGCCTTCACCCAGAACAATGCTGTGGAGTAAAGCGACATAGGTCATTCAGGATTCCTTGCGTCGGACAGGCGAGTTCTATAGGGGCAAGCCTATGTCGGAAACCGTCATCTATGTCGATGATCACATGCTGGTGGCGGAAAAGCCCGCCGGCCTGTTGAGCGTGCCCGGCAGATTGCCGGAAAACAAGGATTGCCTGATCACGCGTCTGCAAAGTGATTATCCTGACGCCCTGACGGTTCATCGGCTGGATATGGCGACTTCCGGTCTGATGGTATTTGCGCGCGGCGCCGAGGCGCATCGCACTCTATCCAAAGCCTTTGCAGAGCGGCACGTCAACAAGCGTTATGTTGCGGTGGTGTCAGGCGAGCTGACCGGTGACGGTGAGGTCGATCTGCCGCTGATCACTGACTGGCCCAATCGTCCGCGCCAGATGGTCGATCATGACATCGGCAAACCGTCGCTGACGCGCTGGCGGGTGATCGGTGCAGGGCAGGACACCACATGCGTTGAACTGGAGCCGGTGACGGGGCGGTCGCACCAGTTGCGCGTTCATATGATGGCGATCGGTCACCCTATCCTGGGTGACGTCTTTTATGCGTCATCGAAAATCGAGGCTTTAAGTCCGCGCCTGCTGCTCCATGCGGCGCGCCTGTCCCTGCCGCATCCGGTCAGTGGCGAGACGATAGATTTCCAGTCGGAAGCCCCTTTCTGAATTCATCATACGAATTTTCTTGTCATGATACCGGTGTCAGAATAGGGTGCGGTGCATAAACAGGAAACGTCGTCATGAAATTTATCGCCCGTCTGTTATTGACGCTCGCCGTCATTTTCGCCGCTCCGGCTCTGGCGCGTGAGCAAACCTCGCTCAACAGCGACTGGCTGTTCACCAAGGCGGATGTGCCCGAAGCGAAGGTGGCGGACTATCATGCGAATAGCTGGCAGCCGGTCACCCTGCCGCATACCTTCAATGCCGGCGACGCCAATCAGGGCGGGGACAAGTCGCGCGGCGAACGGGAAGGCGTCTATTATCGCGGACCGGGCTGGTATCGCCGTCAACTGGACATCACGCCGGTGGCGGGGCAGCGCTATGTCCTGCAATTCGACGGCGCAGCTCTGGTCACCGATGTTTGGGTCAATGGCCAGGCGGTCGGCCATCATGAAGGCGGCTATGCGGCTTTCCGCTTCGATATCACCAATGCCCTGAAGGCTGGTGACAACCTGATCGCCGTGCGCGTCGATAATACGCGTGTGCCGCAGGTGGCGCCGCTGACCGGTGATTTCAACGTCTTCGGCGGCCTGTACCGTAATGTCTCGCTGATCACCACCGGCGGTGTCCACGTCGATCTGATGGATCACGGCGGACCGGGCGTCTATGTGACGACCAAAACGATCAGCACTGCCAAGGCCGATATTGGCGCGCGCATCCTGCTGAAAAATGACAGCGCGCAGGCGAACAAGGTCAACATCAAGACGCGCATTCTCGATGCCGACGGCAAGACGGTCGCTTCTGCGTCATCCAGTGTGCAACTGGCCGCCGGTCAGACGCTGCCGGTTGAGCAGGCGTTCAAGGTCAGCCGTCCGCATCTGTGGGCCGGCCGGAAGGACGCCTACCTCTATAAGGTGGTGGTTGAGGCGGGAAGCGACAGCATCACCGTGCCGCTGGGCATCCGCACCGTGACGATTGATCCCGACAAGGGATTCCTGCTCAATGGCCAGCCCTATCGCATCTACGGCGCCAATATGCAGCAGCCGGGCCGCAAGGGTAAGGGCACCGCGGTCAGTGATGCAGATATCGACGAGGACATGCAGATCATGGACGATATGGGCGTCACGGCCCTGCGTCTGGCCCATATGCAGCATACGAAACGCGTCTATGACGATGCCGACCGCATGGGCATATTGCTCACCACCGAAGTGCCTCTGGTTGACGAAATCAGTGCCGGTCAGGCTTTTCAGGACAATGCCGTCGAGCAGATGCGTGAACTGATTGCCCAGAATTACAACCACCCGTCGGTGGCGCTGTGGGGGCTGGGCAATGAAATTCGCCATCTCGATCCGGACCCCAATCCGGTTCTGGCGGCCTTGCAGACCACGGCCAAAACCATGGACCCGACGCGGCCAACGGTCTACGCCCACTGCTGTCTTGCCGATGATGACGCCGTGGCCAACCACAGCGATGTCATTTCCTACAACCGTTATTTCGGCTGGTATGGCGACACCTTTGCCGACATGGGCAAGTGGGCTGATGCCCTGCACGCCAAGTACCCGAAGCGTATCTTTGGCGTGTCGGAATATGGCGCTGGCGCCAGCATCCTGCATCAGGAAGACGCGCCGAAAGGCGTGGTGCCGCAGGCTTACTGGCATCCGGAACAGTATCAGGCGCTTTATCACGAGGGTAACTGGCAGGTGCTGAAAGCACGGCCCTATCTGTGGTCGGACTTCATCTGGGTGGCGTTCGATTTCCCGTCTTTCCGCCGCAACGAAGGCGACCGCCCGGCCATCAACGACAAGGGACTGGTGACGGAAGACCGTCAGACGAAGAAAGATGCCTACTATTGGTATCAGGCTAACTGGTCGGACAAACTGATGGTGCATATCACCAGCCCGCGCGACATCCATAAACGCATTCGCCACGTCAAGGTGAAGATCTACTCGAACATGGATGAGGTGCGGTTGTCGCTGAACGGCCAGTCACTCGGCGCGCAGAAAGTGGTCGATCATATCGCCACTTTGGAAGTCGATCTGAAAGACGGCGAGAACGTCGTCGAGGCCTTCGCCGGCAAGGACCTGCACGACCGCGTGGTATGGAACTACGAAGGCCCGTCGGAAGGGAAGTAAGAAGCCCCACCACCATTTCGCTACGCTCATGGTACCCCTCCCCATCAAAGATGGGGAGGTACAAGAAAAAATGAAATTCTATACCTCCTCGGCTACGCCGGGGAGGGGGACCGCGCCCGTAGGGCGTGGTGGTGGGGTTTCTTGCTGCCTAAGCTTTCAGCATCATATCTTCCGCCTTCGCCGAAAACTTCCGCTGCGGGAAGCAGGTGAACTGGCGCGAGGTTATGGTGCTGACCGACATCCACTCGCCGAGCATTTCATCGGGCGTCAGGGTGAGGCGGACAAAGCCGTTATAAGCATCCTCGGCGGCCAGGACTTCGGTGTTCTGGTCGGCCAGGGTTTCAGCCAGTTGCAGGTTCGGCAACCAGGCATCAAGCCAGCGTGTCGGGCTGGTGATCGAGGTGACGCCCAGTTCGACGGCCACCGGCTGGCCCACGCCGTCATGTAACTGATTGGCCCAGGCGCAGTGGCTGTCGCCGGAAACCACAACTGTCCGCGCGCTGGCCGTCTTGAGCATGGCATAGAGCCGTTCGCGTTCGGCTGGATAACCGTCCCAGCTATCGAGATTGAATGGCAGGGAATCGGCACTGTCGAACAGGGCGATAAAAGTATCGAGCTTCTGGCGCGCACCTTCGGGGGCCAGATTACGCATGGCGGCGATGGTATCTGGTCCCAGGCGCTTGACGATATCCGGACCATTGACCCGCGCCATGACGACCTGATTGCCGAGCACCTGCCAGGTGACGCCATCACGCACCGACTGGCTGAGGGTGGTTTGCAGCCACTGACGCTGGTCGGCGCCGAGCAATTCACGGCTGTCGGCGTTCAGCTTGGTGCGGAAGGCGGTCTTGTCCGGCTTGCCATCGGTATAGGTCAGGTCTTCAGCATAATCGAGTTGCTTGGTGCGCGCCAGCAGACGGCTTTCCAGCATGACCAGTTCGGCCAGCTTGCCGAAGCGGAAGCTGCGATAGATGGCCTCGCGCAGTTTGCCGGGCGCCGGATCGCGGATCGGCATCCATTCCGCATAGGCCTTGAGCGCGGCCGCCTTGCGCACGCCCCAGTCGCCTTCATTGGGCTGGTGATTCTCGGCACCGTCACGCCATGGGTTGTTGCAGATCTCGTGGTCATCGAAGACGCAGATCCACGGCGCACGGGCATGGGCGGCCTGAAGGTCTTCGTCACGCTTGTACTGGGCGTGGCGCATCCGGTAATCGGCCAGTGAGACGATCTCGTGTGTCGGCTCGGGAATGCGCATCAGCATCCGGCCATTGCCCATGCCGTAATCGGTCAGGCCGGCGCCGTATTCATAGATATAGTCGCCGAGGTGGACCACGGCGTCGACGCGTTCCAGATCGGCGATGGCGCGATAGGCATTGAAATAGCCGTTCGGGTGCAGAGAGCAGGAAACCACCGCCAGCACCACCTTGTCAGTTTGCAGTGGCAGGGTGCGCGTACGGCCGGTGGGGGAAGCGATCGGTCCGGCAAGAAAGCGGTAATAGTATTCGGTATCCGGCGTCAGTCCGCGTACATCGACCTTGACAGTATAATCGCGGGCGCCATCGGTAAAGGTCTTGCCCTCGGCAAGCACGGCATTGAAGCTGTCGTCTTTCGCGATTTGCCAAGTAACATCGCCGCCGCGTTCCAGACCGCTGATTCGCGTCCACAGGATCACGGCGTCGGGTAGCGGATCGCCGGAGGCGACGCCGTGCTCAAAGCGCACCGTTGCCGGTGTTTCAGGAAGGGCGGACGCGCCGAGCGCGGGCGCGGCGGCAATAGTGCCTGCGGCAAACAGGACTTTCCGGCGGCTGACCATCCCCATTAGGCTCCCGCAGTTTCCGATGAAGCCAGCGCTTGAAGCGCAATCCGAAAAGTGGTCGCCACTTTTCGGATAAATTGCGCGACAAAACAAAAGCCTAGATCGCAATGATATCTACTACCATTGCGATCTAGGGAGATTCGATGACAGCCGTTTGGCGGTTAAGTGACGGTTTTTCTTCAAAAACCTTAACGCAATCTTGTCAGGGCTGTTCCGAAAGGGCGTAAATGCGTTCCATTTCCAGCCAGGTCGAGCCTTCCGGGCCGAAGGGAAGGCGCTTCTGGAAGGTGCGCATAAGGGCGTCCCACGCCTGGACGTCGGGGTTGTTATCATCGCGCGCGGCCTTGGCGATCGGGTCGAAATCCGGCCCTTGCTCCATGATCAGCACCATGCGGTCGCCTACCAGATAGATATCCAGTTCACGGATATCATCGGCGCGAATGGCGGTGGTGACGGCGGCAGGCGGCCCGCCGGCCCTGTGCCAGGCCTTATAGGTTTCGATACCTTCGGCGTGGATATCGACGGCGAAGACTTTGCGTATTGTGTCGGTCGGGGTCATTCCGGGATATTTTCCTTGAAGATCGCCTGCACGCGGATCGGGATATGCGATTTCAGCGTTTCGCCACGCACGGTACGGGCCAGTTGATCGATGGTCTCGCGTGCCTCGACATGGGGATTCTGGTCGATGACAGCATCCATGACGCCGGCGAGCAGGAACTTGCGCGTGTGATCGGTCAGTTCATGGCCGATAAAGACCAGGGATTGGGTCCGGCCGGCTTCCTCCAGTGCGCGGGCAATGCCGCGATTACCGGCGCCGATATTGTAGATGCCCGCCAGGTCGGGATACTGCTGGAGCAGGGCGCGCGCCTCACGGTAGGCAGCCTCGTCGTCGTCATGCACCTCACGCAACTCGACGACCGACAGGTTCGGGTAGGATTCGCGCAGGATATGGCGGAAGCCCATCTCGCGCTCCTCGTGGCCGCGATAGGACAATGAGCCGGCGAACAGGGCCAGTTTGGCCGGCACTTTAGGCAGCAGGCGGCCGAGCAGATAGCCGCTCAGGCGGCCGGCGGCGCGGTTGTCGATGCCGACATAGCCCTCGCGTGGCACGTTGGAAATATCGGAGATCAGGGTGAAGACAATGGTGCCTGCATTGCGCAACTGGCGCAGCGCCTCACGCACCACCGGATGATCGAGCGCGATGACGCCGACCGCCCGGGAGTGTCCGGACAGTTTCAGCAAGGCGTCGGCCAGGGCGTAGGGATCGAAGCCTTCGATGAAATGCAGGCGCAGCTCTATATCGCCGCGATCGGCGCTGATCTCTTCCAGTGACCGCGCCAGGTTCTGGATAAAGGTATTGGTGCCGTTGGGCAGGATGAAATCGAGCACGACAGGGGCGCGGCTGATCGAGGTCTCCCCCGGCAGGGCGATATAGCCAAGACGCGAAGCCGTCTGGAAGACGATCTCGCGGGTACGCTCACGCACGCCGGGGCGCTTGTTGAGCACACGATCGACCGTGGCAGTGGAGACTCCGGACTGTCTGGCGATGTCGATCAGTGTGGCGCGGGTCACGGCCATGGATGCGCTCCTCCTGGTAATGGCGCGACGGGCATGGCGGCGCGGCCTTTGACATCAAAATACATCGAATGCCTGGATTGAAGTCAAGCGAAATATCCGTAATTGCCGGAATGGCCCTCGGGTGATTTGATGCGATGACGTTGTTTCTAATTGAAATAAAATAGTTATTTTCCATATGTAATCTCGTAAAAAAGAAATTACACATATGATGTATGATGATGTATTGACATCAAGTCTGATCGGTATATGACTGGTCAGCATCAAAAAATATATCGCGTACAGGGATTTGGACCGGGCCTATGGCTGAGCTTTTTAAACGAACCTACACACGGCGCGACCTGTCAGCGCATACCGGCCAGTTGTCGCAATTCGCCGGCGTGCGCCTGATGACGCTTGGCGATGGCGTCGAGCGCGGCGTGCGGATGCTGGAGTTCCGCACCGGTTCGGGGCTGCGTTTCACCGTGCTGGTCGATCGCGCCATGGATATCGCCGATTGCGAGCATAATGGCCGTGCCGTCGGCTGGCATTCGCCCTCGGGTTTCAAGAATCCCGGCCTGCATGAATATGAGGGCGAGGGCGGTCTTGGCTGGTTTCGTTCGTTTTCCGGCCTGATGGTTACCTGCGGGCTGGATCATATCCTCTTCATGGATGACGATTCTGCCGACCAGTATCATTACAGCGCCCGCAAGACGGTCTCCTCATCCCTGCATGGCCGCATCGGCACCATTCCGGCACGACTGACCGGCTATGGCGAAAGCTGGGAGGGCGACGAATGCACACTGTGGGCCGAAGGCGTGGTCAAGCAATCGACCGTCTTTGGCGAAGACCTGCACCTGATCCGCCGCATCGAGGCGAAGGTCGGGTCCGACGAAATCCATCTGCATGATCGCGTGGTCAATCATGGATTTTACCGCACGCCGCATATGTATTGTTATCATATCAATGTCGGCCATCCGGTGCTGGCCGAAGGGTCGCGCTATGTGGCGCCGATCCGCGATGTGATCTGGGCGGCCCATGCCGATGATTATCACAGGCAGGGCGTCGGTTATCGTACCCTGTCCGAGCCGAAAATGAACTTCCATGAGCAGGTGTGGCAACACGAGATGCAGGCCGGTACATCCGGCAAGGTCAATGTCGCTTTGGTCAATGAAAACATCGGCTTTGGTTTTGAAGTTGAGGTCCTGAAAGAACAGTTTCCGGCCATGTATGAGTGGCAGAACCTGCAAGCCGGCCACTATGCCCTCGGCATCGAACCCTCTTCCAACCATGTTTTTGGCAAGCCGTTCGCCAGGGAGCGTGGCGAGCTAATCTGGCTGGAGCATGGCGATGAGCGCCGTTACGACAGTGTCTTCCGCATTCTCCCCGATAGCGCCGCCGTGACCGACGCCGTCCGCCGCATCGAGGCCGTGGCGGTCCAGCCAGTCGAAGAATATCCCGTGCCATCCGGCAGCTTCCCATCGATCGGAGGGCGTTGATATGCAGGGGAGAACGGTTCTCTATACCGGCGCGGCCGGCGGACTTGGCCTGCAAACCACGCTCAATTTCCTTGCGCGTGGCGCAACGGTCGTGGCGGTCGATCACGACGATGCCAAGATCGCTGCCCTGACCTCGGCCGCTGCCGGCATAACCACGGGCCGTCTTTTGGTGACGCGTTCGGATATGTCCGATCTCGAAGGCTTCCGCGCCGATATCCGCGCCCGCCGCGAAGAGACAGGTGGTTATGACGTGGTGATCAATAACGCTGCCATCTATCCCTCTAAATCCTTTGAAGAATTTACCGTCGAGGATCACCAGCTCGTCCAGCGCGTCAATGTTGACGCCGGCATCGTCGCCGTTCAGGAAGCCTTGCCCGGCATGAAGGCGAAGGGTTTCGGACGCATTATCAATATCGCTTCGATCACGCTCTCCGGCGGCTGGCCGAACATCTATCCCTATGTTGCCTCGAAGGGCGCCTTGATCGGCCTGACCCATGCCTGGGCGCGCGAATTCGGTCCCTATGGGGTAACGGTCAACGCCATTTCGCCGGGCGCTTTCCCGACCGACGCCGAGGCAATCAATCCCGATCCGGAAGGCTATAACCGCCACGTATTGGCCCAGCAGGCGATCAAGCGCCGCGGCCATGTCGGCGATATCGCCAACGCCATCGCTTTCCTTAGCTCCGAAGACACAGGTTTCATCACCGGCCAGACGCTGAATGTCAACGGCGGCTGGGTGATGGATTAGAAAACATACATAAAGGCTTGAATTAAAATGGGTATCTTAAGCGGCATTCGCGTTCTGGATTGCTCCATCGCCATGGCGGGGCCGTTCGCGGCGCAACGCATGGGCGATATGGGCGCGGACGTGATCAAGGTGGAACCAACCACCGGCGAATGGCAGCGTCATGCCCCGGCCGGCGGCGCCTGGGGCAACGAGATCAATGTCTCCTTCCTGTCGCTGAACCGTAACAAACGCTCGCTGGCCGTCGATCTCAAATCACCGGAAGGCAAGGCCCTGCTGCTCGATCTGGTGAAATCGGCCGATGTCTTCCTGCAAAATTACCGCCCTGGCGTGGCGGCGCGTCTTGGCGTCGATTACGAGACGCTTTCGGCCATCAATCCGAAGCTGATCTATGTCTCGATGTCGGGCTATGGCGAGGATGGGCCGTATAAAAACTACCCCGGTCAGGATCTGCTGCTGCAATCGATGTCGGGCGCCATGATGTCGGCTGGATCGAAGGATACGCCGCCGTCACCGGCTGGTCAGTATCTGGTCGATGCCATCACCGCCTATACGGCCTTCGAGGGCGCACTGGCGGCCCTGTTCCACCGCGAACGGACAGGCGAAGGGCAGAAGGTCGAGGTCAATATGCTGGATGCCATCACCACTATCCAGATGCAGGAACTGTCGGTCTTCACCGTCGGCAAGAAGCCGCAGACCCGCACGGTTGAGCCACACGCCCATTCCTATATCCGCGCGCCCTATGGCGTCTTCAAGACCAAGGACAGCTATATCACGATCGCCATGGCAAATCTGAAAAAGCTGGGCGAACTGATTGGTGAACCCTTCTTCCTCGATCTGGAGGATCAGACGGATTCGTGGACCTATCGCGATGAAATCTACGCCATGACGCGCATCAAGCTTGAAGAAAAAACGACGCAGGAATGGCTCGATATGTTCCGCCCGGTCGATATCTGGTGCGGGCCGGTCTATGGCTATGAGGATGTCGTCAATGATCCGCAAATCAAGCACAATGGCACCTTTGTCGAATACGATCACCCGACCGAAGGCCGCGTGAAAACGCCGGGCTTCCCGATCAAATTTTCCAAAACGCCGTCAACCGTTGATCGCGGTGCCCCGCGCGTCGGTGAGCACACCCGTGAAATTCTGGCGGCGGCGGGTAAATCCGAGGCCGAGATCGACGCCTTGCTGGCCAGCGGTGCAGTGAAACAGGCTAATGTGCATGTCTAGTTTTCGGGGCCTGACCTGGGATCATCCGCGCGGTTTCAATGCGCTGGATGCCGCCGCGAAGCTGGCGCCTGAGTTGGGCCTGTCCTGGGCCATGCATTCGCTGGAAGGTTTCGAGACGCATCCAATTGCCGAACTGTGCCGGCAATACGATCTGGTCGTGCTGGACCATCCGCATGTCGGCGAAGCGGTGGCGGGCAATTGCTTGCAGCCTCTGGAGAATATCTTCACCCCGGAAGAGATCGCTGGCTGGGCGCGTGACTGTATCGGTCCGTCGCTGAAAAGCTATCAGTTCGCCGGTAAAAATTGGGCCTTGCCGCTCGATGCTGCCACGCAGGTCATGGCCTGTCGCAAGGATGTGACGCATATCCCCCAGACCTGGGATAAGGTACTGGCCTTCAACGGGCCGGTGGCGCTGTCTCTGGCCGGTCCGCACGCCGCGCTCAGCTTCCAGTCGATCTGCGCGGCGCTTGGTGAGCGTCCGGCGCTAAAAGATCCGGACCTGTTTGTCAGCGAGGCAGTCGGTCTGGGCGCGCTCGATATCATGCAGCGCCTGACAGACAAGTCCCCCTTGAGTGTGCGCGAAAAGAACCCGATCGGCATTCTCCAGCACATGGTCGATCATGACGATGTGGCACTGTGTCCGCTGATCTATGGTTACGTGAATTACGCTAATGACCTTACCTTCGCCAATGCGCCGCGCGCTGCCGGTGGCATCGGCTCGACTTTGGGCGGCACAGGTATCAGCATATCGAAGCGCTGCCAGATCACACCTGAGTTGCTCGATCATCTGCGCTGGCTGATGTCGCCACAGGCGCAAATTGGCTTCATTCCGGCGCATGACGGTCAGCCCTCATTGCGCGCTGCCTGGCAGGATGCGGTGGTCAATGCGCGCTGGGGTGATTTCTATCACAATACGTATCAAACTCTGGAAGCCGCCTATGTCCGGCCGCGCCATGATCGCGCCATCGCCTTTCAGACCGCCGCCTCGCAGGCCATCCGCGGTACGCTCTATGCGCGGCGTCCGCACGATCAACTATTGACTGAATTGCAAACCCTCTATGCCGGAACACGGATTCCGGGCTCGGAACGCTAAAAATCATGACCGATGAACTCCTGTTCGAAGTGGATGGCCATGTCGCCGTCATTACCATCAATCGCCCGGCCAAGCTCAACTCGATGACGCCGGAAATGGCTTATGCGCTCGAAGCCGCCGTGGCCGAGTGTAATAAGTCGAACACCATTCGCTGCGTGATCGTCACGGGCGCCGGCGAGCGCGCCTTCTGCGCCGGCTCGGACATCCGTACGCTCGACGATTACGCCACACCGTGGGAATTCCGTAATCGCAGCGACTATTGTGACGCTATCCGCCTGTGCCTCAAGCCGACCATTGCGGCGGTTAACGGCTACGCCTTCGGTGGTGGGCTGGAAACGGCGATGAGCTGCGATATTCGCATCGCTTCCAGCAATGCCCAATTCGCCGCACCGGAGATCAAGCTTGGCTGGATTGGCGGCGGTGGCATGGCGGCCGGCCTGGTCCATTCGATCGGCGCCTCCAACGCTTCTCTGATGATCCTGACGGGCGACGCCATCACCGCGCAAAAGGCCGAGCAATGGGGCCTTGTCAGCGAGGTCTGTGAGCCGGCCGACCTGATGACGCGTGCCCGCGCCATCGCAGAAACCATCGCTAGCCGCGCCCCGATCGCCGCGGAAACCGGCAAGCTTAACCTGCGCGCCGCCCACACCATGCCCTACGAAAAGGCGGTGGAATATGAGCGCGATCTGCAAACCATCTGTTTCGCTACCGAAGATGCCCAGGAAGGCCGCGCCGCCTTCAAGGAAAAACGTGCGCCGATCTTCAAGCGGCGTTAGAAGAAGAAAAACTGAGAGATTCCCTGACCATGACCCGTCCCAAAGTTCTGATCACCCGTCCGTGGCCCGAGGCGGCGCAAGCCTATATGCAGGCCCATTACGATGTGACAGTCAATACGGCGGCTGCGCTGACGCCCGATCAGTTGAAGGCGGCAATGACGGAATATGATGCGCTGTGTCCGACCGTTACCGACAAGCTGACGGCCGAGGTCTTCGCCACGCCGAATGCCCGCGTGAAGATGATCGGCAATTTTGGCGCCGGCTACGAGCATATCGATATCGAGGCGGCGAAAAGGGCCGGGATCGTAGTGTCCAACACGCCGGACGTCCTGACCGAGGCCACCGCCGATATCGCCCTCATGTTGATGTTGATGGCCTCGCGCCGGGCTTCCGAAGGCGAGCGTCAGTTGCGCGAAGGCGGCTGGAAGGGTTGGGGCACTACCGCCCTGATGGGGCAGTCTCTTGAAGGCAAGACACTGGGCCTAGTTGGTTTCGGTCGCATCGCCCAGGCGACAGCGCACAAGGCACGGACGGCACTCGGCATGAAAATCGCCTATTTCAGCCGTCGTCAGGCCGCTGCCGATATCGAAGCCACACATGAAGCACGTTACGTGGCCAGTCTCGATGAACTGGCGGTGCAGTCGGATGTGCTGTCCCTGCATACGCCGGGTGGGCCTGAAACGCATCATATGGTCAATGCACGCCTGCTGGGCCTGATGAAGCCGACCGCGATCCTGATCAATACGGCGCGCGGATCTGTGGTCAATGAGGACGATCTGGCGGCGGCGCTGAAGGCCGGCATCATCTGGTCGGCGGGGCTCGATGTCTATGAGCGTGAGCCGGTGGTCAATCCGGCCCTGTTGCCGCTCAATAATGCTGTGCTTTTGCCGCATCTCGGCAGCGCCACCATCGAAACACGCAACGCCATGGGGATGCGGGCGGCAAAGAATGTCGATCAGTTTTTCGCGGGGGAGCCCGTCGGTGACCGGGTCGCCTGAAACCGCAATTGAGGCCGTTGAGGGCAAGGTTCGTGATTGGCTGAAAGAGGCTGAAAAACCGTTCGCACTTGGCATCTGTGGTGCGCAGGGCTCAGGAAAATCAACATTGAGCGAAGGGCTGGTGGCGAGACTGAAAGGGGAGGGGATGACCGTCGCGTTGGTGTCGCTGGATGATCTGTACCTCGCACCGGAAGCCCGGCCGGTCGATGTTTCGCGGCTGTTTGCCACGCGCGGCGTGCCGGGTACCCATGATGTCGCCTTGGGTGAACGCGTCTTTGCCAGCCTGAAATCCGGACAGCCGACCCGCCTGCCGCGCTTTGACAAGGCGAATGACCGGCCTTTTTCGGAAAGCGACTGGCCGGAAATCACCGCACCTGACGTAATTATTTTCGAAGGCTGGTGCGTCGGGGCGAGTGCGCAAGCCGATGGTGAGCTTGCCGACCCGGTCAATGATCTGGAGCGTGAAGACAATGGTGTCTGGCGTTGGGCGGTCAATGAAGCGCTGAAAGGGCCATACGCCACCTTGTTTGGCCATATCGACAAGCTGATCCTGCTGGCCGCGCCGGGCTTCGAGATCGTTCGCGACTGGCGGATCGAGCAGGAAAATACCCTGCGCGCGCGCCTCAAAGTCGAAGGGCGGACCGGCGCCCGCGTAATGAGCGATACAGAGGTTGGTCGGTTTATCCAACATTACGAGCGCCTGACCCGGCATATCCTGCAAACCATGCCCGACTATGCCGACCTGACCTTGCAACTTGATTCATCTCGGAATATGAAATCAAGTCCGACATATTGACCAATTGAGACCCAGATGATCATTTCCGCCGCCACCGATTACCGCGAAGCCGCCAAGCGCAAACTGCCGCGTTTCCTGTTCGACTATCTCGACGGCGGTTCCTATGCTGAAATGACCCTGCGCAACAATGTCAGGGACCTGTCTTCGCTGGCCCTGCGCCAGCGTATCCTGAAGAATGTCGCAGACCTGTCGCTGGAAACCGAACTGTTCGGGCAGAAGATGGCCATGCCGGTGGGGCTGGCGCCGGTCGGCCTCGGTGGCATGTATGCCCGCCGGGGTGAGGTGCAGGTAGCGAAAGCGGCGAAGAGAGCCAACATTCCCTACATCATTTCAACGGTTTCATTGTGCTCAATTGAGGAAATCGTTGAGAAGTCTGGCTGCGATATCTGGTTCCAGCTCTATGTGCTGAAGGATCGCGGCTTCATGAAGAACGCGCTCGAACGGGCGCAGGCGCTGGGTGTCACCAAGCTGATTTTCACTGTCGATATGCCGGTGCCGGGCGCGCGCTACCGCGACAAGCATTCCGGCATGAGTGGGGATTTCGGTCCGATCCGCCGCATCGTCCAGTCGATGTTCAAGCCGGAATGGGCCTGGGATGTCGGTGTCATGGGCACGCCGCACGATCTCGGTAATGTGTCGAAATATCTCGGCAAGGCGACCGGTCTGGAAGACTATATCGGCTGGCTGGCCGCTAATTTCGATCCGTCGATCAACTGGTCCGATCTCGAATGGATCCGCGACATGTGGAAGGGACCGATGATCATCAAGGGCATCCTGGATCCGGAAGACGCGAAGGACGCGGTCAAGTTCGGCGCCGATGGCATTGTGGTGTCGAACCATGGCGGGCGTCAGCTTGATGGTGCGTTGTCGACGTGCAAGGCTCTGCCGGTGATCGCCGATGCGGTGGGGGATCAACTGACTATTCTTGCCGATTCAGGTATCCGCACGGGTCTGGATGTGGTGCGGATGCTGGCTCTGGGCGCCAAAGGCGTTCTACTGGGCCGGGCCTATATCTATGCGTTGGCGACGCACGGCGAGGCGGGCGTGACCAACTTGCTCGGCTTGATTGAGAAGGAAATGCGCACGGCCATGGCGCTGACCGGCGTCAAAAGCATTGCCGAGATCAACCGCAATTTGCTGGCATAAGTTAAGGAAGTGGTCCACAGATTGCGCAGATTGACACAGATTTTTAAGTGAAGCGTCGGTTGTCGGTCGCGCCCTTAATCTGTGCCATCTGTGTAATCTGTGGATACCTTTCTTACTTCTCGACGCCTGCCTGATCAATGATTGCCTGTGCTTCGACGGGCCAGTTCTTGTCGGGCACCAGATGGTCATCAAGAACCGCATTGCCGGCTTCGGCGATCCACTGGCCGTTGGTCATGGCGGAGTTGTGCCAGTTGCTGGTGGCGATATTATCGGTCGTGATTTTACGCTGCCACATCTTGCCGACCGTATTGGCGTTCAGCCAGCGGCGGCGCGTTTCGACCACATTGTTATCGATGCGGATATGTTTCGATCCCTCATCCATATAGATGCCAATCTTGTCACCGATATCGTAGATATAGTTGTTGTGGATGCGGGTGCCGGGATTGGCCGACAGGTTATAGATGGCGCCGCCGTCCATATACCACTGCTTGATGCTGTGGATGCGGTTATAGGCCACTTCGTTATTGCGCAGGGTGGTTGGGGTCGTGAACTTGGTATTGACCGTATAGCCCTTCTGGTTTTCCTCATAATTCGGATTGCCGCCGGCATCGTTATAGCCCCAGCCCCAGCCGATATCGATACCGTCATAGGTGGCGTCCGACACATCGTTGTGCAGGATGCGCGCGCCATCGACATAGGTGCTGAGGATAGCACTGCTTTCCTTGTAGTTCAGGCTAACCTGGGTGACGATATTGTTGTCGATGGTCAGGTTTTTGTTGGTCAGGCGCGGATCGGATGGATGGTGCGCGTCCAGCCGGATACCGCCGGCCACGATCGCCCCGCCGGCCAGGATGGCAAAGCGGTTACGGCTGACCGTGATGCCGTCAGTGGCGAGTTGGGCACCCGAAAGATTGGCATTGGCGTCATTGCCGATGCCAAGCCCGACCTGTCCCAGTTGGGTGAAGGTGTTGCCATCGAAGGTAACATTGTGCGCGGCGGCCACCTGCACAGCGGCGGGCATCTGGCTCCATTTCTGCCGCATGGTTTCGAATTCAGGGCAGCCCCAGTTGCAGGTCTTGTAGGCCTCTGCCGGCCGGACCGTGGCCGTTTCCGACAGGAAGGCACCGCTCTGCTGGCTGGCATAGCCTGTAGGGCGCGATGGCCCCATCCAGCTCGTATAGGAAAAGCGCAGGCCCTTGAAGGACAGGTTCTGCACCGGCTTGTCCACTGTGCCGCCGATGCTGACCAAGGCCTCAAGTCGCGGCAGGACAATCTTCATCTGGCTGATGTCGCTGTTGGGCGGGATGCGCAGATAAAGCTTGCCGGCATCCGGATCGATATAGAACTCGTAGGTGGCGTTGTGCCATTCATTGGTGCGGCCGAGCAGTTCCGGTGCATTGACCAGGAAGAGGCGTGAATCCTGCGGGAAGATCGGCTGGCTGATGGTGTCATAGCCCCAGGTGTTGTTGTCCCATGAGGGCTGCTGCATGGTGAAGGTGTCGCCGGAGACGCTTTTGGCCGGGGCATAGTGATCGGTGAAGAAACCGGTCGCTTCGATCTCCAGGCGGTCCGGTTGTTTGATCTGCGTGATGAACTT
>FSVH01000104.1_pt1 | contig 26289 bp, 32 predicted proteins | sample 1637631 | NCBI WGS metagenome assembly FSVH01 (sample SAMEA3914814, study PRJEB12502) | metagenome | biome: forest; material: soil | place: USA | collected 2011-09-16 | depth 0.1 m | reverse complement strand
CAGGACGATCAGGTTTTTCAGCTTCAGGCGGCCGGCCAGCGAGATGGCTTCGTGCGACACGCCTTCCATCAGGCAGCCGTCACCGGCGATGACCCAGGTCTTGTGGTTGACGAGATCGTCACCGAAACGGGCATTGAGGTGGCGTTCGGCCATGGCCATGCCAACGGCGGTGGCCAGTCCCTGACCGAGCGGGCCGGTGGTGCATTCGACACCGGCGGTGTGACCGTATTCCGGATGGCCGGCGGTGGTGGAGCCCCACTGGCGGAAGTTCTTGATGTCTTCCATCGATACCGACTTGAAGCCGGTGAGGTGAAGCAGCGAGTAGAGCAGCATCGAACCGTGACCGGCGGAGAGCACGAAACGGTCGCGGTCGGCCCAGTCCGGCTGCTTCGGGTCGTACTTCAGGAACTTGGTCCACAGCACGGTGGCGACGTCGGCCATGCCCATCGGCATGCCCTGGTGGCCGGACTTCGCGTTGTGAACTGCCTCCATCGACAGGACGCGGATCGCGTCGGCCATCAGGACACCGGATGGTTTTGTTGTGGGAGCGGCTGCAACAGCGCTTGTGGACATGGGTGAGTCTCTATTAAAGTGTTAACGGGTACGGAGATTTGCATTAAGCTTTCTCCGGGCCTTTAGCCGAACTTGCCGGCTAAGTGTAGGTTTTAATGCGTTTCGCACGCGATTCTTACCGGGTTTGATCCGAAAACGGACGAATCGGGGCGCGCGCGGCGTGTATCGGAGGACAGGCATCATGGACCATTCACCGAATCAGCCGGCCGGCGGCAGCCTGAATGTGGCTGTCGATCGACTGGATCGGGCGCTGGAAGCGCTGGAAGCGCGCGTACGTGCCTTGCAGACGGGGGACCCCCTGCCCGAATTCACCGGTTCAGGCACCAATGAGGAATATGAGCGAGTGCTGGCCGAACTTGAGGAAGCGCGCGTATCAAATGCCGAACTGGCGGCGGCGGCTTCGGCTGCTCATGCGGCGCTGGGCATGGCCGCCGCCAATATCCGCCAGCTTGTCAGTGGAGTTATGTAATGGGCGAAGTCACGGTCCGCGTTAACAACAAGCCCTACACAGTCGGCTGCGCCGATGGCCAGGAAAGCCGCGTGCAGGAACTGGCGCGCAAGTTCGACGAACATGTCGAGATGGTGGTGTCGGATGTCGGTTCGATCGGCGAGGTGCGGTTGTTCCTGATGGCGGCCTTACTGATGATCGACGAGATGCAGGATCTGCGCGCGCAACTGGATGAAGCCGGTTCGGCCAGTTCACGCATGAACGCCGGTGCGCATGAAATGGAACGCAAGGCAGCGTTTGCCATCGCCGATGCGGCCGCGCGTCTGGAACGCCTGCTGGGGGCCTGATTTTTGTACCTCCCCGGTAAACGAGGAGGTATAAATTAAGTCAGACACGCCGCCACGATATCGGCGTCGGATTCGGTGTTATAGATGTGGAATGACAAGCGCAGGGTGTCATCGCGCCGATCGAAGCGGCAACCGGTGGCGGTGAGTGCGGCCATCGTTTTTTCAATCTCCGCCGGTTTGTAACAAAGCGTACCGCCTTTGCCGCTGCGATCCGACGGATCGAACCGGGCGATCAGGGCACGATTGTGCCGGAGGATCGTTTCTATGCCGATACCCGTGATGGTCCGGATGCCGGTCGTGGCCAGCACACAGGACGCGACCGACGGTGTACCGCCCCAGAACCGGCGGGCATCGGGCGCATAACGGAAATCGCGGATATCGAATTCGAACGGATTTTCATGTGAAAACCAGCCGACATTCAAAGGTTTCAGGTCATGCGGACACCACAGGAAACCGGCGCCCGGTCCGCCGCACAACCACTTCAGGCAGGAACCGATCAGGGCATCCGCCCGCCAGGCACCGACATCGATCGGCAATATACCGGCAGACTGCGCCACATCAATGATGCTGAAAATGCCGCGCGCGCGAGCCAGGTCGGCGATTTCGGTGACCGGCGATACCACGCTGGTATTGGAGTGAACGTGCATGACCAGCACGACCGCTACATCGGGCGTCAAGGCGGCGTCCCAGATGGTGATATCGGCGGGATCGCCTTCCAGCAGTTCAAAGCAAAAGCCCAGACGTTCGGCCTGTTGTGCCACGAAGCCGAGCGACGGAAAGGCGTGCGCCGACACGACGACCTTGTCACGGCCCTTTTCCAGTGTCAGGCCTGATAAGAGCGCAAACAACCCCGCCGAGACATTCGGTTGCGGGCAGTAATCGGCCATTCGGCCACCGAGCAGGCTGGCCAATGCACTGCGGAAATTATCGATTGCATTGAGCCATAGCGGCCAGCTTTCGCCGGGCTTCGCGGCCCAGGGTGTAAAGAAATGCGCTTCAAATTCACCGCGCGCCGCTGTCGGCAGCAGGCCGGCGGAATGACTGAGCAGGTAAGGGGCGCCCAAAGGCTTCTCAAATGCAAACAGACCGGTCATTCGGCGACGCTCAATGAAGGCCTGACCTTGCCATAGGCGCCGCCCCAGGCGTCGGTCATTTCGGCACGCACGGCCCATAGCTCCGGGAAAAAGCGATGGCGCGCACCGGCGTCTAGCAGTTCGACCGGCCGGCCTTTCAGCGAAGCAGCGCCCATGCCGATGGTGCGCTGGATGAGAAAAATATGGTCGGAGCGGAACTTGCCCATGCGCTCGTCGAATTCCATCAGGCACTCGGCAATGACATAGGCGTCGTCATGCGTATATTTCGTGTCGTAGATCTCGCGCACCGTCAGCCCCCGTCCGGTGAGGTAACGGGCCTCGTAGGTTTCCCAAAGTTCCGGCGGCATCTTCATAAGGGTGCGGAAGCCGGGCGATTCCTGACCGGAGCCATTGCCCAGTTGCAGGCGGATCTGCTGGTAATCGTGCGGCGACATGGTCTCCAGCAGATCGAGCTGCGTGGTCATCAGCCGGATGATCATATGGCAGCGGGCAAACAACGTCACGACCCTGTGGACATGACCCTCGCGCAAGTGGTCATCGATATCGAGCAGGGTGTGGATCATCAGCTTCATCCACAATTCCTCGACCTGATGGACGATCTGGAATTGTAGTTCGTCGGCATTGATCATGGCCGTCATCGGCTTCTGGCAGGACAGCAAACGGCCGGTATCGAGATAGAGTTCGTAATCGAGTTTCGCGGGCGCGGATAACTGATCGTAATAGGACTGGCGGTTCATGCGTGTCTCCCTTTTCGGACACGGTAGCCCACTCTGGCGCAAACATTGTTTCTATTGTATCCTGTTTTGTTGTGATCATGGATACAAATGGCTGTAAAAGGCCGGGCTGGAGATACGAATGGATCGCTTCGACGAAGCCATACTGCGTGAACTGGAAGCGGAGGGCCGGTTGTCCTTCGCCGAGCTGGGCGAACGTACCGGTCTTTCCAAATCACCATGCTGGAAACGGGTGCAGGGACTGGAAGCCTCGGGCGTCATTCGCGGCTATCGTGCCGACCTTGATCCCGTGGCCCTGGGATTATCGACGCTCGCCTTCGTGCAGGTGACGGTGGCCTTTGCGCATCATGAAGGCTTTGAGCAGGCAGTGGCGGCGCACCCTTCGGTTCTCAGTTGCCATGCCACGGTCGGCGCCACGGATTATCTGTTGCAGGTGATCATGCCATCGATGACGGCGCTGGATGATTTCCTGCGCCAGTCCCTGTGGCGATTGCCGGGCGTCGAACGTTTCACCACCACGCTGGCCATGCGGACGATCAAGGAGAACGGCCGGCTGATGCCTAATTTTTAAGGGCTATATCGGCCACCACAATATTGCCAGCCTGCGTGATAAATGTTCAGATCAGGCCTGAGTTTCCGGATACCGATCATGAATGAAAAAGACCGCCCGCCGCTGGAAGAAGATATCTGCATCCATATCTTCACGGTATCATCCGGCATGGTCGGGGTATGCCTGACCGCGGTCGGCCTGCTGCATATCGTCAAGTCGATCCACAAGGTGGAGACTCTTGCCGACGATATCGTGACCGTGGACGCTGTGCTGTTCCTGATCTCCGCCTTGAGCGCCTACTGGGCCTTGCGAACACGCCGCCGACAGAGGATTTACGCGCTGGAACGTTTTGCGGACAGCGTTTTCATTGCCGCCATGATCCTGTGTGTGGTGGCGATCATCTTCATCACCTACTGGCTCAACGCGGTGGTGAGCTGACATTCTCCTCCCCATTATGATGGGGAGGAAATTATTCCTTTTTCTTGCCAATCTTCGGCTCTTCGCCCTTGAGCAGGCGGCGGATGTTTTCATGATGGCGGATATAGATCAGCACCGCCATGAACAGCGCCATGCCGAGAAAGGGATAGGGGGCGACATGCAGCAGGAAGGCCAGCGGCACAACCAGAGCCGCCGCGACCAGAGCGCCCAGCGAAGAAATACGGAAGATAAAGGCGGTCAGCAGCCACAGGGCCGCCGCGATCAGGCCCATCGGCCAGCAGGCGGCGAACAGGGTGCCGAAGAAGGTGGCTACGCCCTTGCCGCCCTTGAATTTCAGCCACACCGGGAACAGGTGGCCAAGAAAAGCCGCCGCGCCTGCCAACGCCATCGCGGTCTGGCGGGTTTCGATGTCGGCTTTCAGGAGAAGGACAAAAGCCAGCCCCACGGCCAGGGCGCCTTTGCCGGTATCACCGATAAAGGTAATAGCGGCCAGGTCCTTGCGACCGGTGCGCAGGACATTGGTGGCGCCGATATTGCCGGAACCGACCGTGCGGATATCGATACCGGCCGCCTTGGCCGAAATATAGCCGAAGGGGATCGAACCGAGCAGATAGCCGCCGATCAGGGCAAGCGCGTAAATGGCGATATCAGGCATCGTGTTTCCTAGACTTGCTCGTAAACGATACGACCGTCCACCAGGGTTTTCAACACCTTGCCCTGTAAGGTGCGGTTTTCAAAGGGCGAATTCTTAGATTTCGACAGGATGTCTTTTTCGCGCAACGCGAACGGCGCGTCGATATCGACCAGGATCAGGTCGGCAGGCGCGCCTTTGGCGATGCGCCCCGCCTCAAGCCCTAGCAGTTGCGCAGGGTTCTGTGTGACGGTGCGCAGCAGGTCGATGAGCGGAATGTCGTTTTCGTGGTGCAGGCCGATCAGCGCCGCCAGCAGGGTTTGCAGGCCGAGCGCGCCGGGCGTCGCTTCCGAGAACGGCAGGCGCTTGTGTTCGGCCGGTTCCGGTGAGTGGTTCGATACGATGACGTCGATCAGGCCGGTGGCCACGGCATCGATCAGGGCCAGGCGGTCGCCTTCGGCGCGCAGGGGCGGATCGAGACGGAAGAAGGTGCGGTAATCACCGATGTCGATTTCGTTGAACATCAGATGGTTGATCGAGGCGGAGGCGAAAACATCCAGCCCCTTGGCCTTGGCGCGTTCGAGTGATTGCAGCGCTTCACGGGTCGAGATCAGATCGACCAGAAAACGCGCGCCGGTCATTTCGGCCAGGGCCAGATCGCGCTCGATCATGATGCGCTCGGCCAGCGGTGACACGCCGGAAAGCCCCATGCGCGCCGCCATTTCGCCCGAGGTCGCCACGGCGCCTTCGGAGAGCCAGGGTTCTTTCGGGCGGTGCGCCACCAGCGCGTTGAACCCGTTGGCGTAGTTGAGGACGCGGCTGAATATTTTGGAATTGACGATCGGTTCGTCGGCATTGGTGAAATAGAGCGCACCGGCCTCGGCCATCAGGCCGATTTCCGCCATCTGGCGGCCTTCCAGCTTCTTGGTGGCGGCGCCGGCCGGATAGACATGGACCAGTTCAATATCGCGTGCGCGACGCAGGATGAAATCGGCCATGGCGGGGTCGTCTATGCACGGGTCGGTATCCGGCTGGACGACGAAGGAGGTCACGCCACCGGCGGCGGCGGCGAGGCTGGCGGATTTCAGCGTTTCGGCGGGTTCGTGGCCGGGTTCGCCGGTCTTGACGCGCATGTCAATCAGGCCGGGCAGGATAGCGTTTTCGTCGCAGTCGATGATGCGGATGCCGGCGGGCAGGGCCGGGGTGTCGTGGCCCAGGGTAACATCGGTGATCACACCATCGGCGATAATTACCGAGCCGGGACCGTCATATTCGGTAGCCGGATCGATGATACGGGCGTTGACGAAAGCGATTGCGGGGGAGTCTTTAGACATTGGCGAAACGCTCCCGGAAGAAATTTCGGAAAGTGTCATCGATCAGATGAGACTGGCTCATATCCGAAGAGTATAGGGTGAATCTATCAGCTATATAGGTGCTTACGTCCTCACCATGAATTAAATCAACAACAAGCCTGACATCGGGATGAACAGGCTCCTTGAGAGCCGCTAGCTTGTCCAGTTGCAGAATAGGGAGAAGGCTTTTCACGAAGTCATCGTTTATCTTGATGTGGCAATAGGTCTGGTAGAAACCATCGCGCATTTGCTTCGTGTTTATTGCCACACGTGTCAAAACGTCCCAGTCAAGATAATATATTTTTACTTCCGAAATAATCATATCTGATGCCTTGGACTCTGCACGTGCCGTAATTGGCAAGGCCATGAGACCAGCTATGACTGCGCGTTTCGACAGATCACTCATCGGTCGTTCTCCAGACGGGCGGCGAGCGAGGCCAGCACAGCCATACGGGCGGCGACGCCCATCTCGACCTGATCCTGAATGAGCGAAACAGAAAGATCATCGGCGATTTCCGAGTCGATTTCGATGCCGCGGTTCATCGGGCCGGGGTGCATGACCTTGGCGCCCTTTGCGGCGACAGCCAGCTTTTCGCGGTCGAGGCCGAAGAAGCGGTAATATTCACGCGCCGAAGGGATAAAGGCGCCGTCCATGCGCTCCAGCTGGAGGCGCAGCATCATGACCACGTCGGCGCCGGCAATGCCTTCGCGCATGTCGTGATAAACCTCAGTGCCCCACTGATCGGCATCGCCCGGAATAAGCGTCGGCGGACCAACCAGGCGCACATTGGCGCCCATGGCATTGAGCAGGATGACATTGGAGCGCGCCACGCGGGAGTGGGTAACGTCACCGCAGATAGCGATGGTCAGGCCATCGACATGGCCGAAGGCGCGCCTGATTGATAACATGTCGAGCAGGGCCTGTGTCGGGTGCTGGTGCTGGCCGTCGCCGGCATTGACCACCGAGCACCCAACCTTTTGCGACAGCAGGGCCGCAGCACCTGAGGCCGAGTGGCGGACAACCAGCAGGTCGGGCTTCATGGCGTTGAGCGTGACCGCCGTATCGATCAGGGTCTCGCCCTTGGCGACGGAAGAGCTTTTCATGCTCATATTGATGGTATCGGCGCCGAGGCGCTTGCCGGCGATTTCGAAGCTAGACTGTGTGCGGGTCGAGTTCTCGAAGAACATATTGACCAGGGTGCGGCCGCGCAGGATATCCAGCTTCTTGGTCGATTGCCGGTTGAGGTCGACGAAGACATCCGCCAGATCAAGCAGGTTGGCGATATCGGGCGGATCGAGATCCTGGGCGCCGAGGAAGTGCGGCTTGGGGAAGGCGTGCAACCGGGCGCGGATCAGTTCGTTAAAATCGGTCATGAGTTTGGCAACTTCGGGGCGTATGGGACATGCTGACAGGATTTTGCCGGCACGGTCATCACTATTACCAGGATTGGGCTTTGCCGCGTTTTGGCGGAGAATGCCGGAGAGTACAAGTCATAAGGAAGAGATATCCATGAAAATCCAGTCGGAAAAGGCGGGGGATTTCGCCGCCCTGCATGAACGCGGCTGTTTCGTTATCCCGAATCCGTGGGATCGCGGCTCGGCGCGATTGCTGGCCGGGCTGGGATTTCGCGCCCTGACGACGACCAGCGCCGGTTATGCGCGCTCGCTGGGCGTCAGTGATTATAATGCCGGGCGGGATCATGTTCTGGCGCATGTGCGTGATCTGGCGATGGCGACCGACCTGCCTCTGGCGGCTGATCTGGAGAATGGTTTCGGCCATCGCCCGGAAGATTGCGCGGAGACGATTCGCCTGGGTGTCGAAGCCGGGCTGGTTGGCGGCTCGATCGAGGATGCCACGGGTGATGCGCGGGTGATTTACGATATCGTCGAAGCTTCGGAGCGTATCCGGGCGGCGTCGGAGGCGGCAAAGGCGCTGCCGTTCCGGTTCATGCTGGTGGCGCGCTGCGAGAACTATCTGCATGGCCGTGCCGATCTGGCCGATACCATCACGCGCTTGCAGGCCTATCAGGACGCCGGCGCCGATGTGCTCTATGCGCCGGGTGTTTCCACCGTTGAAGAGATTGGCGAGATTTGCCGCAGCGTCGACCGGCCGGTCAATGTGCTGGGCGGATTGGGTGTCAAACCGTTGTCGGTGTGCGAATTGGCGGACCTGGGTGTGCGGCGCGTGTCGCTCGGTAGCTGGCTGCATTCGGCGGCCATGACGGCTTTCGTCAATGCGGCGCAGGACGAGTCGTTTGGCTATGTGGCGGACCTGATCGGCGGCAGGCAAATGGATCAGTGGCTGGAAGAGGGCGCGGGTTAGGCTTCTCCTCTCCCGCTTTGCAGGGGAGGAGAATTTATACCAGATGAAATAACCACAATAAGAGCGGCATGGTCACCGCGCTGAGGGTCGTGGTCAGGGCCACGATGCCGGCCATGAGCGTCGCGTCGCCGCCCATATGACGTGCCTGCACATAGGCCGCCGCCGCGCAGGGCGCCGCACCGCAGGCCAGAGCAATGCCCTGCGCCATGCGATCACCGCCAAGCGCATAACAAATCGACCAGGCCAGAATCGGCATGACCAGTATTTTGAACAGGGACACCAGCCCGACCAGAACGGGCCGTCGCCAGACATAACCAAAACTAAGCCCCGCGCCGGCGAGGATCAGGCCGGTCGGGATCGCCGCTTCGCCCAGCATGTTCAGCGCCTTTTCGGCGAAGGTGATATCCGGCACGTTCAGGAAGTTAAGGAACAGCCCGATGAGGCAGGAGGCGAAGATCGGATTGGTCAGGAGGGTTTTGGCGAACCACAGGGGGGTGCGGTTGGGCACGGCGCCTTCCGGTTCGCCCCACCGGGCCAGCACCAATATGCTGATCATGTTGCTGGCGGGAATAAGCGCACTGATTGCCACGGCAGACAGGCTGTTGGCATCGGGGCCGAAGATTGATGCCGCGACGGGAATGAAGACAAAGGAATTAAAGCGGATCAGGCCCTGGAAGACGCTGGTGAAGGTCGGGCCGGAGAGTTTCAGGAAAGGCTTGAGCGCAAAGCCGAACGCCGCGCCGATGACGACCGAGCCGACGACGCCGATGGTGATCGGACCGGTCGAGAAACCGGAGAGGTTGGCATGCCAGATGGCAGGCACCAGAAAGCCCGGATAGAGGACGTAAACGGCGAACTTCTCGATCGGCGGCCAGACATTCAACGGCAGGAAGCCGGATTTTTTCAGACCATAGCCAAGCGATATCAGCAGGAAGACCGGAACGATGCCATTGAGGATCGTCGTCCAGGTCATTGACCATCCTCAAGCGTATATTGTGCGTCACGCATCCGATCCAGCGCACCCTGCAATATATAGGCAGCGGCGGAGCGGTCGATGACCTCGGCGCGTTTGGCGCGGGTCAGGTCGGCTTCCTCGATCAGGAAGCGGTTCATCACCGAGGATGACCAGCGCTCATCCCAGAAGGCGATGGGCATATCGCGCAGGCGCAGCAGGTTGCGGGCGAAGGCGCGGCACGACTGGCAGCGGGGCCCCTCGGTGCCGTCCATATTGACCGGCAGGCCGATCACCAGGCCGTCGGCTTCGCGCATGGCCATCAGCTTGAACAGGCGCTCGGCTTCAAGCGTGAATTTTGACTTCTTGATCAGTTCCAGCGGCGAAGCGATGGTCAGGGAAATATCGGACACGGCGACGCCGATGGTTTTTTCGCCCAGGTCCAGCCCCAGAAGCGCGCGGCGCGGGGAAAGAGCGCCCGCCAGTTCAGTAATGTCAATAACGGCCATGCGCCTGCTTTGACGCTTGTGGCGGCCCGAGTCAATCTTGGTCTGATGGTTACTGTTGAAATGGTTTCTGTGTGCAAATATTCGAGCGGATATGAATATTAACTCGATGTAATAAATTACCGTAATGTAATTAATGAAATGTCTGTAATACATTGATCCGATTTAATAATATTCATGTTTCAATTTCATTTTGACGAGAGTAGATGTGTCTCCAGTTCTTCACGAGTATTCATCTTTCATCTGCTTAAAAGCGCAAAAGGAAATTCATCATGACCCGTTCGATCTTTATCGCCACCGCCTTGTCGTTCGCCGCCCTGGCTGCCGGCGCCGCCAATGCCCAGGACCGCCAACCGGCGCAAGTCCACGTTTCGGCCAAGCATGTCGATTTCAACAATGCCCGCGAAACCCGCGGCTTCTATGCCAAGCTCAATGCCGCCGCCCAACGCGTCTGCACCAGCGAAGTCTCCGACCCGATGACCACCATGGCCGATGCCGCCTGCGAACGTGAGGCTGTCTCCGATGCCGTCAAGCAGATCGATGCCCCGCAACTGAGCGCGTTTCACGGCAATTCTGATCATGCCATGGCCTATGCCGAGCGCAACACCGGCTCGCGTCGCAACTAAGGGGCAGAAGGGAGCCATGCCATGTTACGCAGTATTTTAGGCCTCGCCCTCCTACCGGGTCTGTTTATGGCGCCGGCAGCCTTTGCCCACGAACTCGGGTGGGAGCCCGGCACGACGAAGGTCGATGTCACGTTTGAAACCCGGCAACTTCAGAATCCGACGGAAGCGAAAGCGGTTTACGCCCGGCTTTACAAAGCGGTCCAATATGTCTGCCAGACCGATGGCGGCGAAGGGCCGGTCTGGCGGATTGCCGACGATCGGGCCTGTGAGGATGAAGCCATGCAGGGCGCCTTACGGCAGCTCAATGTGCCGGAACTGACGGCTTTCTACGTGCCGGGCGCGCCGCAACTGGCTTTGGTCGAGACCGTGGGGCGATCCCATTAATGTTTCTTGTGTAATGGTTTCCATAAATACAGTTTATATTTATATTATTTGTGACGAAAAAGTGTAAATTTACCTTTAGTTTCATTTGATATTTATGGCAATAGGTATGATTTTAGTACATGTCTAAAAATTCATAATAATTCTGTTTTCATTTACTGTGAATGCGCGTATGCCGTCCGCGCCATTATGTAGCGTATCCATTTAAAATTAGAGAGGAAGAAGATCATGCGTAGATTGATACTTTGTGCTGCCTTGCTTTCCGCCGCTGCACTGACGACAGGAAATGTCCATGCGCAGACTGTTGAATCCGCTCAACGCGAGGTTTCGGCCCGGGGAGTGAACTTTGAAGATGCCGGGCAGGTTCGCTTTTTCTATGCCAAGCTGACAGCGGCGGCCCATGATGTCTGCGCCAGCGAGGTGTATGACCCCCTGACGCAGATGGCGGACAGGGCCTGTCAGGATGATGCTGTGAATACCGCCGTAAGCCAGGTGAACGAGCCGCTGCTCAATCGTATGACCGGCCATCGCCGCGTTGAACTGATCGCGCGCAATACGGCTGCCGGCGGTAGCGCCCGGCCGGCACTTATCGTTTCGGGTCTCAAGCAATAAACGGCCACGGTTTTACTGTTGATCGCTCTTGCCAAATCCGTCCCTAGCCTTTAACCGGGCTCCCTAAGGAATTAAGGAGTCTGGTCATGGCCATTGATGTGGCAACCGTCAAGAAAGTGGCGTCGCTTTCCCGCCTGCGGGAAAATGATGAGCGCCTGCAATCGCTCGCCGGCGAGCTGAATGGTATTCTCGGCTGGATCGAGCAGTTGAATGAGGTCGATGTCAGCGGCGTCGAGCCGATGACGACCGCCATCGAAATGCCGCAGCCGATGCGTGAAGACGTCGTCACCGATGGTGACAAGGTCGCGCAGATTGTCGCTAATGCCCCGAAGACCGTCGACGGCTTCTTTATCGTGCCTAAGGTGGTCGAATAATGAGTGAGCTTACCAAGCTGACGCTGAAGGCCGCGATCGACGGCCTGAAAGCCAAGACCTTTTCCTCCACCGAATTAACCAACGCCTTTATCGGCGCGATTGAAACCGCCAATCCGGCGCTCAATGCCTATGTCGAAACAACCTTCGACAAGGCGCGCGCACAGGCTGCCGCTTCCGACGCCAAACTGGCGAAAGGCGAGGGCGGTACGCTGGAAGGCGCGCCGCTGGGCATCAAGGATCTGTACTGCACAGCCGGTGTCCGCACCACGGCTTGCTCCGGCATCCTGGAAAACTTCGTGCCGACCTACGAATCGACCGTGACGCAGAACCTATGGGATCAGGGCGCCGTCATGCTCGGCAAGCTGAACATGGACGAATTCGCCATGGGGTCGTCGAACGAGACCTCGAAGTGGGGCAATGTCGTCAATCCGTGGAAGTCGCGCGGATCGAATGCATCGCTGACGCCGGGCGGCTCGTCCGGCGGTTCGGCCTCGGCCGTCGCTGCTGATCTCTGTCTGGCCGCCACGGCGTCCGATACCGGCGGTTCGATCCGCCAGCCCGCCGCCTTCACCGGCACCGTTGGGATCAAGCCGACCTATGGCCGCTGCTCGCGCTACGGCATGGTCGCCTTCGCCTCGTCGCTCGATCAGGCCGGTCCGATCACCAAGACGGTCGAAGACGCCGCGATCATGTTGCAGGCCATGTGCTCGCACGATGTCAAGGATTCGACCTCACTCGACCTGCCGATCCCCGATTTCTCGTCCTTCATCGGCAAGTCCGTGAAGGGCCTGCGCATCGGCATCCCTGATGAATACCGCCTCGATGGTATTCCTGCCGAGATCGACGCTCTGTGGGAACAGGGCATTGCCTGGTTGAAGGACGCCGGCGCCGAGATCGTCCGCATCTCCCTGCCGCACACCAAGTACGCCTTGCCGTGCTACTATATTATTGCGCCGGCGGAAGCCTCGTCCAACCTCGCCCGTTATGACGGCATGCGTTACGGCCACCGCGCCGAGGGCGTCTCGTCGCTGACCGACACCTATGAGATGTCGCGTTCGGAAGGCTTCGGCAAGGAAGTGAAGCGCCGTATCATGATCGGCACCTATGTGCTGTCGGCCGGTTTCTATGACGCCTATTACGTCAAGGCGCTCAAGGTGCGTCGCCGCATCGCCGAGGATTTCACGAAGGCGTTCGAGTCGTGCGATGTCATCCTGACGCCCGCCACGCCATCGGCTGCCTTTGAGCTGGGCGATCAGGCCAAGGCCGCAGATCCGGTGCAGATGTATCTCAATGACGTCTTCACGGTCACCACCAATCTGGCCGGTCTGCCAGGTCTGTCGGTGCCGGCCGGGCTCGACAGTTCGGGCCTGCCGCTCGGCCTTCAGGTCATCGGCAAGGCGCTCGACGAAGGCACGGTGCTGAATATCGCTTCGGTGCTGGAAAAGGCCGCGGGTTTCGGCGCGAAGCCGGCAAAGTGGTGGTAGCGCGAACCTGACAAGGCTGTTAACCTGTTTGCGCGGGTTGTCTTAATCTTTGAGCCTCCCGCCGATCGCGGGAGGCTTTTTGATGTTCGGGCGTTTCGTCATAGCAGCCGTATTTCTGGCGGGCAGTGCGCAGGCGCAGATGCCTGCTGAACAAACACCGGCGCAATCCTCCAAAGCAGAGCTGGAAGAATTCGCCAGGGGGTGCGCGGCGGTTTATCTGATGGCGGCGGATACGGCAAAGGGTGATGATCTCAGCCAGGCGATGGTGCGCGGCGCCAGCACGGTTGATTATTACAGGCAATCGACCGGCTTCAGTCAGGAACGGGTCAATCAGGATATTACCGACATGCGCGCCCGCCTGACCGAGCGACTGGCGCGGACGCCACAGCCCACCCTGAACGAACTGCGCGCCAATTGCGATGCAGCCTTTGCGCCTGCCGGAAGATAGATGCCTTTAATTTGCGGACGCGACCCTTGCGAAAGTCCCCCCTTGTGCCGTAACCTGTGGGTGGGCTCAAAGGCCCTTTTTTCAGGAGCGGGTGATTCCCGGCGCAGCATGAAATCTATGATCAGGATCGGGTTTGTGGCCATGTCGATGATGGCCTTACTGGGGGCAGGGCACGCGGGTGCACAGGAAACCCCTGCACCGACCACCCCTGATTCGGCTGATCCGGCGCCAAGTGACGCCGATGTCGCCAATATGGCGCTGGTCTGTGTGGCCACTTATGACCTGGTCATCCCGAAAGTGCCGGCCGGTCCGCAGGCCGATGCCATTTCCGATGCGCGTGATCTGGCCCGTTCGATCTATATCGAGGCGACTCAAAGCGATGAGGCCACGGCGGATGACGATATTGCCCGGACCGACAAGGCGCTGGCGGCTGCCATCGCCAGCGGCAAGGGCAATCTCGATGAATATCATTCGACCTGCGATAGCCTGCTGATGGGCGATGAGCCCGATGGCGGAGATGATACCGGGCCTGTCATTTCCTGATTAGCGGGCCGGTGATTGAGGCGCCAGCCAGACATCGGCCGTCTCAACGACCGGATACATGTTCATGCCTTCGGCGCCGGGCGGAATGGTCGCAATCTGATCCGGCGTCGGCAGTTTTTCGAACTGGCTGGCGACGGCGACGCCGCTGCCAATCAGGGTGGTGACGAATATAGCCAGACTGATGACCAACACATTCGGACGCGGCAGCTTGTTCAATACGGGCGTGGTCCAGTAGACCGAATAGGTGCTGGGATGGGTTGCGTCTAACATGATCGTCACCTTTGGCTGATTGCCGTCGAAGTTAACCATCGCGCCGTAAGATTTCACTGCCGTCTGCGCACATAAAAATAGCGGCGTGATCAAGAGACCGGTTTGTCCGATCCTTACATCCGCGTCCGTGGCGCAATTAGTTAAATCTGTATCTAACGCTTGTGTTCGCCACGCATTTGGGCACTATCAGCAAAAATGCCTGATACCTGATAATTGGGACCGGAGAATTCCATGAACACTGCCACCACAACACATCCGAAGGAAATTACCGTTCGCGGCATTATCCTCGGTGTGCTGATTACTCTGATTTTCACCGCGTCTCAGGTCTATATGGGCCTCAAGGTCGGCCTGACCTTCGCGACCTCGATTCCGGCAGCCGTTATTTCCATGGCTTTGCTTCGGGCCTTCAAGACATCGACCATCCAGGAAAACAATATCGTCCAGACCATCGCCTCTTCGGCGGGTACCCTGGCGGCGGTTGTCTTTACCTTACCGGGTTTGTTGATTCTGGGCTGGTGGTCGCATCTGCCATTTTTCACCACCTTCATGGCCTGCGCGATCGGTGGCGTGCTGGGGGTTATGTACACCATGCCGCTGCGCCGCGCTTTGGTCACCAATTCCGACCTGCCCTATCCGGAAGGGACCGCCGCAGCCGAAGTGCTTAAGGTGGGCACCTCCTCCCGCGAAGGCGCTGCTGAAGGCTCGGCCGGCCTGTGGGCGGTCATCCTGGGTGGTGTCAGTTCGGCTATCTATGCCGCTGCCGCGGTTTCGACCTGGATGGCCGGGGAAATCTCGACCTATTTCAAGCTCTCAGCGAAGGGCAGTACGGTCAGCGGCATGGCCGGTTCGTCGTCTCTGGCGCTGGCCGGTGCCGGGCACCTGATGGGAATCACCGTCGGCATCGCCATGTTCATTGGCCTGTTCATCGCCTGGGGTGTGCTCATGCCGGTCCTGTCCACGATCCACCCGCACCCCGAGCAGGTCTTTGCCGATGCCGCCGCACGGGCTGACTTTATCCGCGGTTCCGAAGTTCGCTTTATAGGCGCAGGCGTCATCGGTGTTGCCGCCTTGTGGGCGATCGGCAAGCTGATCGTGCCGGTATGGGGCGGTCTGATGTCGGCGCTCGAAGCCCAGCGCAAGCGCAAGTCCGGTGAGATCGACCTGCCGCGTTCGGAACATGACTTGCCGGTGTGGATCGTCGGTCTGGTGGTGGTCCTGTCGATTGTGCCCGCGGCCTGGCTGCTCAGTGACTTTCTTGGTCGTGGCAGCGCCATCGCCGCCATCGGCCTGCCGCTGATTGTGGCGGGTGTGGCGTATATTCTCATTGCCGGTCTTCTGGCCGCCGCCGTCTGCGGTTATATGGCTGGTCTGATCGGCGCCTCCAATTCGCCGGTATCCGGTGTCGCCATTCTGGCTGTGCTCGGCGTAGCAGTGATCGTGGGGCTGATCGGCCGTCAGATGACCGGCGATAATGTGCAGCAGGCCCTGGTCGCCTTCTGCATGATGGTCACAACGGTCGTGCTGGCGGTCGCCGTGATCGGCAACGATAATCTTCAGGATTTGAAAACCGGCCAACTGGTCGATGCGACCCCATGGAAACAGCAGGTCGCTTTGATCATCGGCGTGCTGGCCGGCGCCGCCGTCATTCCGTGGACCCTGAACATGCTGCACGATGTTTACGGTTTTGCCGGCGAGGTCGGGCATCACGCCATCAAGGCGAATGCCGAACTCGATGCCCCGCAGGCCGGCTTGATCTCGACCCTGGCAAAGGGCGCCATCGGCGGGCAATTGCCGCTTGGGTTCCTCAGCATTGGCGCCCTGATCGGTGTCGGCTTGGTGGCCGCTGACGAACTTTTGCGCGGCTCATCGAAAGCGCGTCTGGCTCTGCCGCCGCTCGGCGTTGGCCTGGCCATTTATCTGCCGGCTTCGGTCACTGCGCCGGTGGTGGTTGGTGCCGTGGCCGGCTGGCTGTTCGAGAAGGCCATCGCCCGCATGAAGGGCAAGGAGATCGCTTCGCGCCTGAGCATCCTTGTGGCATCCGGCTTTATCGTCGGGGAAAGCCTGCTCAATGTCGTCTATGCCTCGCTGGTTTCGGCGACCCAGAACCCGGAAATCATTTCGAGATATATCAAGCCCCTGCCGGGTCATGTCGGCATGATTGTCGCGCTGGTCGTGGGGCTGGCCGTCATGCTGGGCCTTTATCTCTGGACGATCGCTCAGGCCAAAAAGATCGAGCGCGAAACATAGCCGCCGCGCACGAAAATTTGCACAAAACCCGCTTTCCCCGTGACTTAAAGATCGCTAAAACCACACCATGAGCAATGTAGCCGACCGCCCCGTCATCAACCCCATCCCGGCCGATGGCATCACCTATTTTCTGCATCCGCATCCGCGTTCGCCTTTTTCGGAGGCCGTTCAGGTCGGGCAGGTGCTTTATCTGTCGGCGATGATCGGGCTTGATGAAAACGGCAAGCTGGCCGAAGGCTTCGAGAATGAAGTCAGGTTCATCATGAGCAATACGGCGGATATCCTGAAGCGCTATGGCCTCGGGCTGGAGCATATCTTCAAGGCAACGGTCATGCTGACCGACATCACCAAGTGGGGTGATTTCAACCGGCTCTACAAACCCTATTTCCATCCGGCGCAGCTGCCGGTGCGGACGGCTTTCGGCGTCACCAATCTGGCCTATGACGCCACGGTCGAGATCGAATTTTGGGCGCATGTGCCGGTAAGTACCGACGTTTAAAAAACGCTCCCTGCAAAGGGAGCGTTTTTTATTTAAGCGCTTTTCGGAAGCGCTTAGGCCAGCATCTTCTTCACAAAGCGGACATAGCCGTCCATCCAGCCTTGCAGGAACTTCTTCGTGCCGTCGTTGAGGTCGCCGGTTTCGGTATAGAAGCCGTCCTTCACGGTCAGGTACACTTCCGGGCCGGAGAAGGCGGTGACGCCGACCGCGGCCAGCACATCGCGGGCGTGGGCCTGCATCACCGCCGTGCCGATGGCGCCGGGAGACGCGCCGAACAGGCCGGCGGGCTTTTTACCCCAGTTGTTATGGCCCATCGGGCGTGAACCGACATCGATGGCATTTTTCAGCACGCCGGGCACAGAGCGGTTATATTCCGGCGAAATGAAGAGGTAGGCTTGCGCCGTGGCGATCTTTTCGCGAAAGGCGATCACGGCCGGCGGCGGGCTTTCCTCGAAATCGAAATTGTACAGTGGCAAGTCGCCGATCTCGACAAAGGTGAAGGCCAGGCCGGGGGCGTTCAGCTTTACCACCTCATGGGCCAGCTTGCGGTTGATCGAGTCCCTGCGCAGGCTGCCTACGATAACGGCAACGGAAATGTCACTCATTAAGCTCTCCCTCAATTAAACGAGACGTTGCTTGAGGAAGGCCAGAACCAGAATCTCCTCAGGCGTCAGTTGTTCATACTGCGCCTGAAACGACTTGTCGATTTCGCCGGTGATTTGCGCGATCAGACTGCCATCCATATAGGCATCGATGATCTGCGGATGGATATAGGATTTGCGGCAGACGGTCGGAGTATTGCCGAGCTTTTTCGACACGCGCTCAATGGCGGCCACGACATTTTTCTTGGCCTGCGCCTGGGTGTCGTAACCGGCATATTCCTGCAAGGCGATGGCGGCCAGCACCGTACCGGTCCAGGTGCGGAAGTCCTTGGCGGTAAAGGCTTCGCCGGTGACTGATTGCAGGTAGGCATTGACCTCGCCGGAGGTGACGTCGCGCACCACACCATTGTCATCGATATATTTGAACAGTTCCTGGCCATCGATATCGGCACAGGCACGCACCACGCCGGCAATACGGCGGTCGGTCAGTTTCAGATTCCATTCCTTACCGGACTTGCCCTTGAAGCGGAAACGTATGGTATGACCGGTTACATCGACATGGCGATGGCGCAGGGTGGTCAGGCCGTAGGACTTGTTGGTCTTGGCGTATTCGTCATTGCCGACGCGGATCAGAGTCTTTTCCAGCAGGGCGACAACCGTGGCCAGCACTTTTTCGCGCGTCAGGCCGCGCTGTGACATGTGCTCGGCGGTGACGGCGCGCAGTTTCGGCAGGAAATCGCCAAAAGCGAGGATGTGGCTGAACTTCGAAGCGTCGCGTAAGGATCGCCATTCAGCGTGATAACGGTACTGCTTGCGGCCTTTCGCATCCAGACCTGTGGCCTGCATGTGGCCATTGGCATGGGGGCAGATCCAGACATGGGTATAGGCCGGCGGAATGGCCAGCTTGCGGATGCGGGCGATGATCTTTTCATCGCGGATGCGTTCGCCTTTGGTATCGAAGAAGTGGAAGTGCTTGCCATAGCGCTTGCGGGTAAAGCCGGGTCTGCTGTCGGTGACATAGCGCAGGCCCTGCGCGCGGGCCTGGGCTTCGCAGTCATTGGTTTCAAGATCTAGGAGGGCGGCGGTTTTCATGTCATCAAGCTGCGTTACTCTGGTAATGTAAAGCGATGGGGAAGCGCGCGAAAATTAATAGGCGCGGCGTAAATCCCGTGGCATAAATAGGGGCAGGCCGGGGCATTTCAGAGAAAGTCAGATGATGACGCAGCAACCGGATATGCCAAAGGCAACAGACTTCAAGCCGGAAGTCCTGAAACTGTTCGACAAATATGTGCATGGTCTGATCGACCGGCGCACCTTCCTCGATCGCAGCGCCCGTTATACCGCCGGTGCCGCCGGTGCGGCAGCAACCCTGGCGGCTTTGGCGCCAAACTTCGCCCGCGCCCAGCAGGTCAAGCCGGACGATGCCCGCCTGAAGACCGACTGGGTCGAGATCGCTTCGCCCAGCGGTTACGGCACGATCAAGGCCTATGTGGCGCGTCCGGCCCAAGCGGACAAATCTCTGCCGGTGGTGTTGGTGGTGCATGAAAATCGCGGCCTCAATCCGCATATCGAGGACATTGCCCGTCGTCTGGCGCTGGAAAACTTCATCGCCATAGCGCCCGATGCCCTGACACCGCTCGGCGGCTATCCCGGTGACGAGGACAAGGCACGTGAAACGTTCGCCAAGCTCGATCAGGCGAAGACGCGTGAGGATTTCGTGGCCGCCGCCGGATATGCGATGAAGGTCGACGGCGGCAACGGCTCCCTCGGCGTTGTCGGCTTTTGCTACGGCGGCGGTATCGCCAACCTGCTGGCCACACGCGTTCCCGAACTGAAGGCAGCCGTGCCGTTTTACGGGGCGCCACCGCCGCTGGAGGCCGTGCCCAATATCAAGGCCGAACTGCTGCTCAATTTTGCCGGCAACGATGATCGGGTGAATGCGCAATGGCCGGCCTATGAGGCGGCGCTCAAGGCGGCATTTATCCGCTACCACGCCTTTGTCTATCCCGGCGTCGAGCATGGCTTCAATAACGACACCACGCCGCGTTACAATCCGGAGGCGGCGAAACTGGCCTGGACCCGCACGCTGGAACTATTCAACCGAACCCTGCGCGCCTGATCGCTTCTTTACGGACGCTTCCGGCTTTTCCCCTGCGATCCTTACCTCGGTGGGGATAGGTTGGCAGGAGAAAAACAGGAGCGTCCCATGGCCTTGCGTCCCTACTGGAGCGGCACGATCCGGCTGTCGCTTGTCTCCCTGCCGGTCAATATGTATCTGGCGGTCAATCGCCAGCGCACCATTGCCTTCCATGAAATTTACAAGCCGACCGGCGAGCGGGTGCATCATGCCCTGATGGCCGGTGACAAGCAGGTGGACCGCGATGACTTGGTTAAGGGCTATGAGGTCGAGAAGGGCGAATATGTCCTGATCGAACCGGAGGAAATCAAGGAACTGAAAATACCCTCCAGCAAGGTGCTCGATATCGCCGAGTTCGTCGGTATCGACGAGATTGATGACGTCTATATCGAGACGCCTTATTTCATCGCCCCAGACGGCAAGGGCAATGACACGACCTTTTCGGTGATCCGCGATGCCCTGCGTGCGGCGAAGAAGGTAGCTGTGGGGCAACTGGCGATCGGCGGGCGTGAACGGCTCTGCCGGATCAGGCCGTTTGGCAGCGGCATGGTGCTGGAAACCCTGCGCTATGAGGAGGAATTGCGTGAGGATGACCCGTATTTCGATGAGATTCGTGATCGCAAGCCGGACAGCGAAGAGGTCGAGTTGGCGCAGGAGCTGATCAAGCGCAAGACCAAAAGCTTCGATCCCGGCAAGTTTCATGATCATTACCGCCAAGCCTTGCAGGAACTGATCGACGCCCGCATTGAGCACCGCGAACCGCGCGAGGTCATGGAGGACAAGCCGGCCGCCAAGGTGATCAACCTGATGGACGCGTTACGCCAGTCTTTACGTGAAAAAGGTGGAGACGAAGCGCCGGTCGCGGAAAAGAAGCCGGCACAAAAAACGCCGGTCAGGTCACGCACGCGCAAAGCGGTGCCACCGAAATCCGATAAACCCAAAAGAGCATCAACGCGAAAGGCCGGTTAAATGGCTGACAACCTGGAAAAATATCGTCAGAAGCGCGATTTCAGGGTTACCGCTGAGCCGGAAGGTATCGTCAAGAAGACGACCGGCAACCGCTACCTGATCCAGAAACACGCAGCGACCCGGCTGCACTATGATTTTCGACTCGAACTGGATGGCACGCTGAAATCGTGGGCGGTCACCAAGGGACCGAGCCTTGATCCGGCAGATAAGCGGCTGGCGGTCGAGGTTGAGGACCATCCGGTCAGTTACGGCAGCTTTGAAGGGACGATTCCCAAGGGGCAGTATGGCGGCGGCACGGTCATGCTGTGGGACGAGGGGACATGGGAGCCGATCGGCGATCCGCACGAAGGCTTGAAAAAGGGCGATTTCAAATTCATCCTGCATGGTGGCCGGCTGCAAGGCTCATGGGTGCTGGTGCGAATGAAGCCGCGTCCTCAAGACAAAGGTCGCAACAATTGGCTCTTGATCAAACATCATGATGGTTATGTGCGCGAAGGGGACCACGATCAGTTTCTAATCGACAACGATACCAGCATTGTCAGTGGGCGGACGATGGAGGAAATCGCCGCCGGTGAGGGGGGCGGCAAGGTGTGGAAATCGAACCATGCCGAGAAGAATACCGTCAAGAAAACGGCGAAAGCACCAGCCTTGAAATTTATCGAACCCGAACTGGCGACCCTGGCCGATGCTATCCCGACCGGCAAGGATTGGCTGCACGAGGTCAAGTTCGATGGTTATCGCACCTTCGCCTATATCGAGGACGGTAGTGTGCGTATGATGACGCGTAGCGGGCTGGACTGGACGCCGAAATTCCAGGCCCTGGCCGATAGGCTGGAAGAGCTGGGCGTTAAATCGGCGATTATCGATGGCGAGATCGTAGCGCTGAATGCGGCCGGTCGATCCAGTTTTACCGAGTTGAAGAACAACCTGTCCGCCGGCAAGAGTGCCGACCTGCAATATTATGTCTTCGACCTGTTGTATCTTGACGGTGAGGACTTGCGCGGCCTGCCCTTGCTTGAGCGCAAGGCACGGCTGGCCGATCTGCTCAAAGGCAAGGATTTCGCCGGCCGCATTACGTTCAGTGAGCATTTTTTCGAGGCCGACAAAGGTTTCCTCAACAAGATCTGCGACATGGAAATGGAGGGGTTGATCTGCAAACGCGCTGACGCGCCCTATGTCAGCGGACGGGCGAAATCGTGGTTGAAGGTCAAGTGCCACAAGCGCCAGGAATTTGTTATCGGCGGCTTTTCCGAACCGACCCACGCAGAGCGCGGTATCGGCGCCCTGTTGCTTGGCTATTATGAAGAGGAAAAGTTTATCTACGCTGGGCGTTGCGGCACGGGCTTCGATCGCGATACCTCGGTCGCGCTACGCAAGGCGCTGGACGCGATAGAGGCTGCCAAAAGTCAGTACGACGACAAACTGCCGGCGGATGCGCGGCGAGGGGCGCATTACGTCACGCCGAAGCTGGTCTGCGAGATCGAATTCACCGAATGGACCGATGATGGACGCCTGCGCCATCCGTCGTTTCAGGGATTGCGGGAAGACAAGCCGGCGAAAGAGGTTGAGCGCGATCGGGCCTTGCATGTGACTAAGGCGGTTATGGAAGCCGATCCGCCGCGTGTTGAAAAGCCAAAAACTAAGCCAAAAACTAAGGCAGCCGATGTCGAGGTTTCCGGTATCCGCATCTCGCATCCGGAGCGCGTGATTTTTCCGGCACTGGGTGTCACCAAGCTGCAACTGGCGGAATATTACGATAGCATCGCCGAGCGGATGCTGCCCTATATCGTCAACCGGCCGATTTCGATGCTGCGCTGTCCGGAAGGCCTTTCGGACACCTGTTTCTTCCAGCGCCATATCGGCCGGGGCGAAATGAAGCATATCTACGACACCGGTGTGAAGGTGAAGGGTCGTGACGAAGACTATATTATGGTCAAAGACCGCGAAGGCCTGATCACCATGATCCAGTGGGGTGTCATCGAAATCCATCCCTGGGGCGCCATGGCAGACGCGCCGGACACACCCAACCAGATCATTTTCGATCTCGATCCCGACCCGGAAACGCCTTGGGAGGCCGTGATCGAGGGCGTGCGCGAGGTGAAGACGCGTCTGGACGAATTCGGTCTGAAATCTTTTCTGAAAACGACCGGCGGCAAGGGGTTGCATATTGTGGTGCCGCTGACGCCGAAACACAGCTGGGTGACCATCAAGCCGTTCACCAAGGCGATCGCGCAATCGATGGCGCATGATCATCCGGACCGTTATATCGCCATGGCAAGCAAAGCGGCGCGCAAGGGCAAGATCTTTGTCGATTACCTGCGCAATGACCTGACCTCGACCGCCGTGGCACCCTATGCCGTGCGGGCGCGTGAAGGGGCGGGCGTGGCAACGCCGCTCTTCTGGGACGAATTGTCGGTAAAGCTCAAGCCCTCCGACTACAATATCGGCACCATTGCCGAACGGCTGGCACAATTGAAAAGCGATCCGTGGGCCGATTTTCTGACCACCGACCAGACGATCAGCGAAGACATCCTTAACGCCTTGAAGATTGATATCCATAATTAACGCGCTTTCGCGGCCATAACCTGCGATAAGGCATTACGCCATTCAGGCGAACGGGAACCGCGACCATGGCCAAGGGACAAAAGAAGAGCACCAAGGAAGTGCGCAAGCCGAAAAAGACCGCCATCAAGGTCGAGACTGTCTCCGCTGGTTTCAGCAAGGATCAGCGCAACACGCTGGACAATATCAAGAAGTCTTGATGTTACGGGGCAAAAGCTGTTAAGCGGGTGTCCGAAATGGAGATCTGTAACGTGACCGCAGCCGAAGCCCTCGAAAAAATCTATGAATCGCTCGCCAACGACAATGTCGAACTCGATGCGGCCATCAAGGACCTCAAGGTGGCGCTGGCGGCTGAAGGGCTGAAGGAAGCCGTCGTTGAACCTGCGCGTCTGGCGCAGAACAACCGCCAGGGCCGCAAGCTGATGCAGTCCTATTTCAAGAAAAAAGGCGTGACGGTTACTTTTGCGGCATGAGAGCACGGCTCTGTGATTGACGTGCGCATGGAAACACGCGCGTAAATCATACAAAACCTTGATTCCTTTGCGACCTTGGGCGACAGTAACGCTAAATAGGTGTTTTTGGCTCGTCACAGGCGAATTCGACCTGACGAGATCAGGAAGGCGGTTGTGAAACGGCCAATAGGGGTAGGTGTCCATGAAATATCTTTCGCATACATTGATGGCGTTTTCGGCGGCCATGTTGTCTTTTGCCACCCAGGCCCATGCGCAGATGGTGCCGCAAGGTTCGTCGCCGATTTCGAATGCTTTGGACTGGATCCAGGGCACCCTGATGGGCAAGGTGGCGACCACCGTCGCCGTCATCGCTGTCGCCGCTGTCGGCTTCATGATGCTGACCGGCCGCATGAACTGGCGTTTCGGCGCTACCGTCATCGTCGGCTGCTTCATCCTGTTTGGCGCGGCGACCATCGTTGGCGGCATCCAGGCCGTCGCCAACTAAATGTCTGATCTGATCAAATCACCGGTCTTCAAGGCGCTGACCCAGCCACAGATGTTCGCCGGCGTCACCTACAACTATTTCATTATCAACGGCACGGTCACGACCATTGCCTTCCTTATGACACGCTCGTTCTGGACCCTTGGCGTTGCTTTAGCCATGCATGTGATCGGCTATCTGGCGTGTCTGCGCGAGCCCCGCATCTTCGACCTGTGGCTGACGAAGGTCCAGCACTGCCCGCGCGTCCGGAACTATCGGTTCTGGCGCTGTAATTCCTATCACCCCTGATTACCGGATATCCATGGCCGACGGTCCCAAGACTTTGAGTGGTTTCGGCAGCTGGTTCGCCAAGGAACAGCGCGTCGGCGACCGCCTGCCCTATGACCGGCTGCTCGATGACCGGACCATCGTGCTGCGTGACGGCTCGCTGATGCAGTCGCTATATCTCGAAGGATTTGCCTTCGAGACGGCGGATACCGACGAGGTCAATCACCGCCAGATCATCCGCGCTGCCGCCCTGCGTGCTGTGGGTTCGTCGCGTTTCGTTCTCTATCATCATATCATCCGCCGGCGTGTCAGCGTAGGGCTGCAATCGACCTTCGACGATCCGGTATGCAACCTGATTCAGCAGAAGTGGCAGGACAAGCTGTCGAGCCGGCAGTTGTTCGTCAATGACCTGTTCATCACCGTTGTACGCCGCAGTCCCAAGGGCAAGGTCGGTTTCGCGGAAAGCGTCGGCAACCTGTTCGGGCGCGGCATGGGCGAGAACAGTCAGGCGGCCGGTTTGGCGCGCGACCACAAGGAATTGCAGGCGGCAACCGAAGCCTTGCAGGCGGCGCTTCAGGCCTATGGTCCGCGTGTGCTCGGTGGCTATGAAACATCGAACGGCCGCTGTTCGGAACCGCTGGAACTGCTGTCGGCGCTCTATAATGGTGAGATGCGCCCGGTCCTGCGTCCGGCCACCGATCTCGGCCAGTATATCCCTTACCGCCGTACCAGTTTCGGACTGGAGGCGCTGGAACAGTCAAGCCTTGGCGACGGCAAGGATTTCTCGGCCATATTATCGCTGAAGGATTATCCGCCACACGCCACACCGGGCATGTGCGACGCCATATTGCGCCTGCCGTTCGAGATGACCCTGACAGAGAGCTTCGCTTTCGTCGATCGCCAGATCGGTCTGGAGCGCATCAATCTGGCCCTGCGCCGGATGCGCGCCGCCGACGAGGAAGCCATGAGCCTGCGGCAGGGGCTGATGTCGGCCAAGGACGATCTCGCCACCGGGTCTATGGGGCTGGGTGAGCACCATATGAGCGTGCTGGTGCGGGCCAAATCGCTGAATGCACTCGATCCGGCGGTGGCGCAGACCCTGGCGGCCCTGGCCGATCTTGGCGCCGTGGCGGTGCGTGAGGATATCAATCTTGAAGCCGCTTTCTGGGCGCAGTTCCCCGGCAATGAACCCTATATCGCCCGCAAGGCGCTGATCTCGACGGGCGCCTATGCCTCGTTCGCCTCGCTGCACGGTTTCCCGATCGGTCAGCCGGAAGGCAATCACTGGGGGCAGGCGGTCAGCGTCTTCGAGACCTCGTCGGGCACGCCCTACTATTTCAACTTCCACAAGGCCGATCTCGGCAAT
>FSVH01000271.1_pt1 | contig 26325 bp, 25 predicted proteins | sample 1637631 | NCBI WGS metagenome assembly FSVH01 (sample SAMEA3914814, study PRJEB12502) | metagenome | biome: forest; material: soil | place: USA | collected 2011-09-16 | depth 0.1 m | reverse complement strand
CGGTCATACAGTTCCTCGCGGGTCTGCATGGTATCGAGCACGTTTTTCTGGTGGCCGTCGCGGCGGATGGCCGTATAGACGTTTTCCGCCGCTTTGTTCATGGCGCGGAAGGCCGACAGCGGATAGAGTTGGATGGCGACGCCGGCCGAGGCGAGTTCCTCGCGCGGGAACAGCGGCGTTTTGCCGAATTCGGTGATATTGGCCAGCACCGGCACCTTCACGGCCTCGACAAAGCGGCGATAGGTTTCCAGATCGTAGGCGGCCTCAGCGAAAATGCCGTCAGCCCCGGCCTCGACACAGGCGATGGCGCGTTCAATGGCTGCGTCGACACCGTCCACCGCAATGGCGTCGGTGCGGGCGATCAGGAAGAAGTCGGGATCGGTTTTCGCGTCGGCGGCGGCTTTGACGCGATCGACCATTTCCGAGGTCGAGACGATTTCCTTGCCGGGACGGTGGCCGCAACGCTTGGCGCCGACCTGATCCTCGATATGGCAGGCGGCCGCGCCGAACTTGATCAGAGATTTGATGGTACGTTCGATGTTGAAGGCCGAAGGGCCGAAACCAGTATCGATATCGACCATCAGCGGCAGGTCGCAGACATCGGTGATGCGGCGGATATCGGTCAGGACATCATCGAGCGTATTTATACCGAGATCGGGCATGCCCAGTGATCCGGCTGCCACGCCGCCACCGCTGAGATAGATGGCCTTGTAGCCGGCGCCTTTGGCCAGCAGGGCGTGATTGGCATTGATGGTGCCGACGATCTGCAAGGGTTTTTCAGCGGCCAGGGCCGCACGGAATTTCGCGCCTGCGGATGCAATCGTCATGGCAATGTCCCTGTTCTGTTTTCTGGACGGTATCAATTGAAACCATCAAGGTCAAGTCACAGGTTATTTACGTCCGCGTAAAGATTTGCGTCAACTCACTCTGTCTTGATCGATGGGCGCAAGCCGTCGAGGTAAATGTGCAACTGCTTCAGACCGGACATAAGCACGCGGCTATCCTGTGCCGTCTTGGCTAGCGAAATATAGCCTTCATAGCTGGCCACGAAGAAGGTAGCCGTCTCGCGGGGATCGATATCGCGTCGGACCTTGCCGTTGATCTGGCCCAGCCGCAGGGCATCGGTGACGCCACCGATCCAGTTAGTGAAGATTTCCGACAGACGCAGGCGGAAACCTTCATCCAGTGGCGACATTTCCTGCGCCAGATTATTGAGCGGACAGCCGCCGTTCACTTCCGCGTCAGACGTGCCGGTATCATCGAGGATACCGATCAGGGCGTCGATCGGATCATCGACATCATCGAGCGGCGCTAGCCATTTATCCTGGGTGATGCGGGCGATGACTTTTTCAATGACGGCATGGCCAAGCGCTTCCTTGCCGGAGAAGTGATGATAGAGCGCACCTTTGGTAACGCCGGCCCGAGCCAATATGGCATTCATATCGCTGCCACGAAAACCGGAATGATAGACCTCCTCGAACGCGGCATTGAGCAGGCGTTCGCGGGTGCGGCCGGGGTCGCGACGGGACGATATGAAGGTTTGTGTATTTGACATACCAACCAGTATGTATGTGATCTGGCAGATGTCAAGCGTCCACAATATTTGCGGTCTCGCCGGAATTATGCTGACAGAACTTGGCATGAGGAGGATGATAGGGTTTTATCAGTGCCGCGTACCTGAGACTTAACCGACCAAAGGACGCTCCTATGTCGCGCGCCACCCGCCTGCTTGATCTGCTGCAACTTTTGCGTCGCCATCGCTATCCGGTTTCGGGGGCGGAACTGGCGCGCGAACTCGATATTTCCCTGCGCACACTTTACCGCGATATCGGCGCCTTGCAGGCCCAGGGCGCGCATATCGAAGGTGAGCCGGGCGTTGGTTATGTACTGCGGCCGGGCTATATGCTGCCGCCGCTGATGCTGTCACAGGAAGAGCTGGAAGCGCTGGTACTCGGCGTGCGCTGGGTGGCCGATCGCGGCGATGCCCGGCTGGGCGCAGCGGCACAGAACGCCCTGACCAAGATCGTCGCCGTCCTGCCGAAGGATCTGGCGGACGAGATTGATACCTCCGGACTGTTGGTGGTGCCGAGCTGGTCGACGCCGCCCAGCCGGATCGATCTGGGCGATATCCGCGCCTCGATCCGCAGCGAATGCCGGGTGGAGGTGCGCTATACCGACCTCAAGGAAGTGACGACGGATCGCGTGGTATGGCCGATCGCGCTTGGCTTCTTCGAACATATCCGCATGGTGGTGGTGTGGTGCGAGATGCGGCAGGCTTTCCGTCATTTGCGGGCAGACCGGATCGTCTCGTGGGCACCTCTGGAGAACCGTTATCCGAAGCGCCGCGCCGTCCTGCTCAAGGCCTGGAAGACAGAGCGCGATGAAGAACATGCGCAATATGAAGCCGGCGTGGCGGCAAAGGCACGGGCGGCTGTATCGGCAACCGTGCAGTAAGGAAGAAACCTCCTCTGTTCCAGAGGAGGTTCTTTCAATTACTCAGATACAATTGGCAGCCAGACGGCCGAGGCCGTATTAGCGCCCCGATAGATGCTCTCCGTCGCCGCCTTGTAGTCGGTGGCCTTGGCGTTGAAGATATTATCGACATAGGTTTGCGGATTGCGGTCATAGAGCGGGAACAGCGACGACTGCACCTGGATCATCATCTTGTGGCCCGGCAGGAAGACATGATCGATGTTCGGCAGGGCGAATTTGTATTCTTCCACCTTGCCCGGCGTCAGGGCCATCGGTGTGTCGAAGCCGTGTACATAGCGGCCGCGGAAGATTTCGATGCCCATCGGCAGTTCGTAACCGGCCATGCCGGGCTTCGAGCCCTGTGTGGCTTCTTCCGGTGACTGATTGGGATAGACGTCGATGATCTTTACCACCCAATCGGAGTCCGTGCCGGAGGTGGCGGCGAACAGATCGACTTCCGGTGCGCCCATGACGTGCACGACCTTTTCCAGCGGTGCGCTGGTGTAGCTCAGCACGTCCGGGCGGTCGGAAACGAAACGCTGGTCATGGACCAGCCACGGCTTCCATTGTGTGGCATCGGCCATATTGATCGGGCGCGGAATGAATGGCACGGGCTTCGACGGATCGGAGATATAGTCGTCATGCGCTGCCGCCGCCGGCTTGTCGAAGCTGGCGGTGAAGTTGTCACCGATATAGAGCGGGGTCAGGGTGCCCATCGGCCATTTCGGCGACTCGTCCCAGTGGTTGACGCCAGTGGCGTAGGTTAGGACCGGCGGCGTGTGCGGATCGGGCGCGCCCTTCAGGTAGTGATCGAAGAAGGGCTTCATGTATTTGACGCGGAATTCCTGCGCCGTATCGCCAGTGAAGGTCAGGGCGCCGAGATCATAGCCATAGTGGTTGACGCCGGAATGACGCCACGGCCCGATGACCAGCGACACCATGTCGTTGTTTGTGTCCTTGGGTTCTATCGCCTTGTAGACCGCCGGCGAGCCGTAGGAATCTTCCTGATCCCACTGGCCGACGACCAGCATGGTCGGGACTTTCAGCGGCGCGGCGGCCATCCATTTATCGACCGCCTGACCGGACCAGAAGGTGGTATAGGCCGGATTTTCCATCAGCTTGCGGACAAACGGCACCTGATCGATGCCCCACTTGCGGGCATAGTCACCCACCGAGCCGGCATCGAGATAGCGGTTATAGTCGTCACCCACGCCGCCGGGAATGGCGGCGCCGGCCTCGGCCTTGCCAGTGCTTTGCTCAAGCGCATAGTCGAAGCTGCTGACGCGGAAGGCGCCGTTATGGAACCAGTCGTCGCCGCGCCAGCCATCGACCATCGGGCTTTGCGGCACGGCGGCCTTCAACGCCGGATGTGGATTGATCTCGGCCATCAGCGAGGTGAAACCCAGATAGGATGAACCGACAATGCCGACCTTGCCATTCGATTCCAGGATGTTCTTCGACAGCCAGTCGATGGTGTCGTAGGCGTCGGTCGATTCATCGATTTTCGTGTCATTGAGCGGTCCGGCCAGCGGGCGGTTCATGATGAAGGTGCCCTCGGAATTGTGGATGCCGCGAATGTCCTGAGTCACGATGATGTAGCCGTCATCGACGAACTCGTTATACATCGCCGGCAGCACTTCCTTGATCGTCTGGCTCGATGTGCGGGCCATGGTGCTCTTGGCGTCATAGGGCGTGCGTGACAGCAGGATTGGGCCGTCCTTCGTGCCCTTTTTGAAGACGATGACGGTGTAGAGCTTAGTGCCATCACGCATCGGCACCATGACGACGCGGCGGACGAAATCGGCGTCCGGGCGGACCTTGTCATAGTCCGGGGAAATATCCGGCGTCATAGGCGTGACCGGTGCGTTTGCCGCTGGTTTTGCGGCAGGCTTGGCCATGACGGGTGTGACTGCCAGTGCCAGAAGGGCGGCGGCGCAGGTGAGGGTGCGGAAGGTCATGACGAACTCCTAGTTGCGGGTATAAAGGGCTTTTGCGTCGGCTTTGAAGGCGGTGCCGCTGCCGGCGCGGCTGTAGAACATATGGCCGCCGGGATAGACCGACAGCTTAACCTGCTTGGTGCCGCCAAAAGTCGGTAACTGATCGACGACGAGGCGCGAGGTGAAGAAAGGGCACGACAGGTCGTTATAGCCGTGGGCGATCAGCACCTTCATCTTCGGATCGTTGGCGATGGCCTGTCGCAGATCGCTGACCGGCTTGTCCTCATTGGGGTATTGCTGCCAGCCTTCGCCGACGATCGGGGAAAGTGCCTCATAGTGCGCATCGGTCTTCCAGCCGACCTCGCGGGTGACGAAATCGACCATGGCGCTGGTGGTGGGCGCTAACAGGGCGTTCAGGATCGGATCGCCCGATTTCTGGCTTGGGGCCTCGGGGAAGGGATCGTAGGCGGTGACGTTGGAATCGTACCAGCTGCCGATCTTGCGTTCGTTGCGATGGCTTTCCCGCACGAAGGTCATGCTGTCGACGCGGCCATCCATGCGGGCCACCAGCGCCGTATCGAGACCGGTATATTCGGAGACCTTGGCCACCAGGCGGCTGACGGCCTGCGGATCGGAACGGCCGGCCAGGAAGTCGGTGACAAACTGGGTGCGGTCGTACTGTTCGACCTCGGCCATGGCGGCGGGGGTCAGCTTGCCCTGTTTTTCCAGATTGGCGGCGGCCATCGAAGGCAGGTTGATCATCCACGGCAGGGGAGACAGGGCGGTTTCCGAACCGACGGCGGCCGGATCGAGATAGGGCGACACCATGATCAGGCCGGAAACGCCGACACCCATACGGGTTTGCAGGGCATTGGCGATGCGCGGGGCGCGATAGCCGCCGTAGCTTTCACCCATGACGTATTTCGGCGAACGCAGACGGCCGTTCTTGACAAGCCAGTCATAAACGACACGCGACAAGTACTGGATATCGGCCTCGGTCGACCAGAAGTCCTTCTTGGTCTGATCGTCATCTTCCAGCGAGCGCGAATAGCCGGTGCCGACCGGATCGATGAACACCAGGTCACTCATATCGAGCCAGCTATTCGGATTGTCGACGGTTGTGCTGGAATCGGAAGGCGAGTCGCCTTCGTCGCCGAACTGGACGCGCTTGGGGCCGATGGCGCCCATGTTGAGATAGACCGAAGAGGCGCCGGGGCCGCCGTTGAAGGCGAAGGTCACGGGTCTATTTGGGTCTTTTCCTGGCACGATATAGGCGGTGTAGACGACATCGGCGATCTTCTTGCCCTTGGCGTCGCGCACCGTGATGCTGCCGACCGTGGCGTCATAGTTCAGCGTTTTACCATCGAGCTGGATCGACTGATGGATGGTCTTGTCATCCGGCAGGGGCGCTAAGGCGTCATCTTTATCGGCCTTTTTATCGGCCGCCGCGTCCGGCTTTGCCTTGGCGTCATCGGCGGCAAAGGTGGGCAGGGCGGCGCCGGCCAGGAACAGACAGGTCATGCCGGTCAACAGCGCACGGATGGAGGCGGAGGAATGGAGGATCACGGCGAGGCCCCGTTTTTATGAAGTTATCGTTGCAAAGCGATGACAATACACACTTACCGATCTGATACAATATACGCCGGTTTCATTTGCATCCGGATCAGAGCAAATTGCAAAAAGATGATGAGGTGGTTTTGCGGCGACCTTTGAAATTTGGTGTTATGAATGTAAAAAACCTATAAATCTCAAAGATTTGAACGTGATGTTTCTTGCGTAACCGTGTTCGCGGTCTAATATGTGCGTGGGCGAATTTTGGGGGTTTTTGCTGTGACAGGAGTCTTGTACATGAGTCCGACCATTGCCTTGACCTTTACTGCCGCCGCGGGTTTCCTGTTCGGTGTCGTTTCCCCGGCCGTCATGGATCAGGTCGTGCCCGATCCGAAGCCGACCGCAGCCACTTCCGCTGTTGCCGATACGGCGCCGGAAGTTACTGACACACCGGTTTTGCCGGGACCGGATTCGCTGTGGGAAATTACCACGGTCACGACCGTGGCGGGGCAGGCGCCGACCACGACAACCGCCAGCCTGTGTGCTAATCCTGATGACCTGAAAGCGCCGCCTGTAGCTGTTACCGGTCCGCAGTGCGAGGCGCAGAAATTCAGCGAAGCCGGAAAAACAGTTTCGTGGACAACGGACTGCGCCGCCGTCAAAGGCACGGGTTCGCTGACCATTGCCGGAGACGGCCAATCCTTCGGTGGCGACATCACCGCCTCTACCGCCGGACAGGATACGTCATTGCATGTGACGGGCAAGGTGACCGGCAGTTGCACCAAATCATGACCGCTTGACTAAAATACGGAGTCACGGCGGGATAGGGGCATGACCGATATCAAGCTCGATGAGGAATGGAAGGCGCTGCTGGCGCCGGAATTCTCCAAGCCCTACATGGCGGACCTGAAGGCTTATCTCCAGGAAAGGCGAGGGGCTGGCGCGCGTGTTTTCCCGAAGGGGGCTGACTATTTTCGCGCGCTCGACCTGACGCCGCCGGAAAAGGTACGCGCGGTCATTCTCGGGCAGGACCCTTATCATGGCGAAGGGCAGGCACACGGCCTGTCGTTTTCGGTCAAGCCCGGCGTGCGCATCCCGCCGTCCCTGGTCAATATCTACAAGGAACTACAAAGCGATCTTGGCATAACGCCGGCGCGTCATGGCTTTCTGGAGCATTGGGCGAAGCAGGGCGTCCTGCTGCTCAACAGCGTACTGACGGTCGAAATGGGCATGGCGGCGGCGCACCAGGGCAAGGGCTGGGAAAAGTTCACCGATGCGGTGATCCGCGCGGTCAATGACCTGCCGCAGCCGGTGGTGTTCATTCTGTGGGGCAGCTACGCGCAGAAGAAAGCGGCTTTCGTCGATACGTCAAAGCATCTGGTCATCAAGTCGGTGCATCCGTCGCCGCTTTCCGCCCATAATGGTTTTTTCGGCACCAAACCGTTTTCGCGCGCCAATGAATTCCTGGTCTCGAAGGGTTACCCACCGATCGACTGGAAATTGCCGGAAGCACCGGACGCGGCATAACCGAAGTATTTCGGCGAATGTTTCAAAGCTGAAACGGAAACTCCCAATTTGATCCTTACAAGCCACCGTCTAAAGGTTGGCGGGGGCCCATCGTCTGGAGTTCTTCATGAAATCGTCTTTTCTTTTTCTGACCGCCGCCACTGCCGTATTGGCCTTGTCCGCATGCAGCCCGTCCACGCCTGCCTCGGATGTTTCGGCCTCGGTAAGTGAAAGCGCCGCTGCAACCGTGGCTGCCGATGATATGGCCGATACAACTGACGCTGTGGTCACCGAAAGTGAAGCGAGTTCGGCCGCGACCGTGGTGGTGACTCAGGCCGAAACCTATGATCCGGTTGTGATCAAGGAAATGGGTCAAAAGCCCGGCTACTGGGAGGTCAAACACACCGACCCGAAGACGAAAAAGAGCTATGTCACCCATGTCTGCATCGACAAGCCACTGGCAACCCGGATGACGAAGCAGGGACCGGTCTCCGTGCCGGCTGATCGTCGTGACTACAAGGATGACGCCAGCTTCAAGGGTGAATGTCCGGCCGGTATTCGTGGCGGCGATGTCCAGAAGGACGACGGCAACAAGGTCAATGCCTATGGCGACCACAAGCCGGCTCAGGACCACAACGGCAATGGCCAGCCAGACCACAATTCGCACCCGGACAATGGTCAGGGGCATGCCTCCGCCGAACCCTCGCATAATCCGCACACGACGCCTGCGGAAGATCATGCCAATGACAAGTCGGGTAATAATGGACCGCAAAAGGGACATGACGGCAACACATCGCGCCCGGACGATAATCGGAAATAAGATCAACACGGCGCCCCCATTTCCGAATTTCGTCTTTACAATCTCGTGATTATGGTTGGAAGGGGGCGTTTGCGAAGGTGCCGAATGAAGCCGTTTGTATACATATTCTCGACGAGCCTGGTGATCTGCGCTATGGGAAGTCTGGGCGCCTGTAGCCCGAAGGCAGGCGAGTCAGGCGATACGGCGACGGCCGGTGAAAGCCCGGCCGCCAGCCTGACGGCCGAGGAGGCTGCGGCCTATGCCAGCTATGCGCCGGCTGTGGCCGCTGACAGAAGCGCCGGTGACAGAAGCGCCAGTGACAGAAGCGCCAGTGACAGAAGCGTCTGGGCCTCAAGCGAAAGTATGCAGTCGCAATGAAGACAGTTGGGGGTTTTGCGATCATTGGTCTGAGCTGCCTGATGATGACGGCCTGTGGAAAGCCTGAAAAGCCGCGCACGCCGTTTGTCGAGGACGGTGGCGGCCTTTCGGCAGCGGCCTCGATTGCTCAGGAAAGCGTCGAAGCCAGCGTCGCCAGTTCGGAAAGTGCGCCGGTTTACAAGGTCAGCCCATTGGGACAGAGAGCGGGCCTGTGGCAACTGACCCAGACCCTGCCGCAACTGGGTGGTCGGGCGGTGGCGAAAATCTGCGTCGATGATGCGCAGGGCGAAAAGCTGGCGCTTATCGGTCATGATCTGCCCGGCAAACCTGAAATGGCCAGTCTCGAATGCTCGGCGCGTTCGGTCAACAAAAACGATGATGGCGCCGATATCGATACGGTCTGCATGGTCAACGACACCACCCTGACGTCGCATATCCACGTCGATATTATCGGCAACGACGCCTTCCACCAGACGGTCGAAACCCGGTATTCACCAGCCTTCGCGGGGCATGGCAACCAGGTGACAATCACCGATGGCAAGCGGCTGGGCGATTGTCCGGGCGGCATGAAGGCGGGCGACTATATCACCGGCGACGGCGTAAAGCTGAAGGCCGGCGTGGTGCTGGCCAAGTTTCACTAGAATTTCATTTCTAACGGCGTTCTTCGGTTGTAGGGTGATTTAACCCAGCAGAGGGAGGCAACCATGACAGTCATGCGTTTGAGTACCGGTTTGGTATTGATGGCGGTACTCGGCCTGATGGCCGGTTGTAACAAGCCGAAAGGAACCGAGGATAAGGTCGCGGTTAGTTGGGAGGGTACAAAACCGGCAACCCTGGCGGAAGCCAATCCGATGGCGCAGAAACCGGGCCTGTGGGAAATGACCACTTCGGTAACGGGAATGCCGACCGGCCTTGTCAGCAAGCTATGCATGGACAAGGGGCTGAGCAACCGTATGATCGAGATTGGCATGAAGGCGCCGGGCAACGCGCAGTGTACGCAGAGCAATGTCGTCAAGACGGAGGCGACGGTCGATATCGATTCCGTTTGCAACATGTCCGGCCGCAAGATCACCAGCCATATCCGCATGGAAATGATCAGCGACAGCGCGTATCACCAGACGATCGTTTCGACCATGGAGCCGCCGATGGGCGGTGACGGCAAGTCGATCACCACGGTGATCGGCAAACGGCTGGGGGATTGCCCGGCCGATATGAAAGGCGGGGACATGATCGTGCCCGGCGGCGTGAAGCTGAATATGTATGACGCCTTAAACAAGGCGGCCACCTCGAGATAGAGTTTTACCTAATAGAGTCATGAATGCGACAATACCTGATCGATGCCTTTGCGAACAAACCGTTCAAGGGCAGTCCTGCCTGCGTGCTTGAGCCTTTTGATGCCTGGCCAGAAGATGGCTTCATGCAAAATCTGGCCATGGAAAACAATCAGGCCGAAACGGCTTATCTGCTGCGCACCGGTGATCCGGCGCGGTTCGGATTGCGCTGGTTCACGCCGGCGATCGAGGTGCCGCTGTGCGGTCACGCCACTCTGGCGTCGGCTCATATGCTGTTTAATGAATTGGGACTGACCGTTGATGAAATTCGTTTCGATACCCTATCCGGGCCCTTGATGGTGCGGCAGGCAGGCACAGGGCTTGAAATGGATTTCCCGGCCTATATGCCGCATGAGGTTGCCCCGATTGCCGAAATCGAAGCCGTCCTTGGCATCAGGCCGGTACGCTACTATGGCGGACCGGCGCAGATCGCCTTCATGGATAGCGAACGGACGGTGCGGGACATCGTGCCGGACCTGACACGGCTGACCGCCTATCAGGGCACGGCCTATACCGATCGGCATTTGATCGTGACCGCCTTCGCTGACGTGGGAAAACACTACAGCGTAGTTAGCCGGTTGTTCGCGCCCGATATGGGCATACCGGAAGATCCGGCCACCGGTTCGATGCACTGTATGCTGGCGCCACTCTACACTACCTTGACCGGCAAGACTGTAATCGATTACTATCAGGCGCATCCGAAACGTGGTGCGCATATGCAATGCGAGGTGGTCGGTGACCGTGTGAAATTGCGTGGTCATGCGGTCACCGTGGCGCAGACTGAATGGTGCATATAAAAGGCTGGGAAGAAAACATGTTGAAGATCGTTGCCGCGGCCGGGTTTGCCTTACTGATATCGCTGGGTGTCGCTTACGCTGAAGCGAAGCCATTCAAGCCGCAGACTTTGGTTTTGAAAAACATCCCCAAGGCCACAGGACAGGCCGTGGCGCTGTTCAATGGCAAGGATCTCGACGACTGGACGGCCTGGCTTGGTTACAAAGACCCGGCGCAAACCTATCTGGCGAAGCATGACACGCCCATCGGCCTTGCCGGCAAGGGTGATATTTTCACCGTGGTGACTGAGGATGGCGCGCCAGCCCTGCACGTCAGCGGTGAGACCTGGGGGAGTCTGGTTCACAAGGGCGATTTCAGCAATTACCACCTGCATCTCGAATACAAGTGGAGTGGCAAGCGCTATGCGCCGCGCCTCGATCAGCCGGAAAACAACGGACTGCTGTACCATACCCATGGCGCGCCCGGCGCGGTCTGGGGCACTTGGTCACGCGCGGTCGAATTTGAGATCATGACCGGCAGCGTCGGCATGGTGGTGCCGGTGGGAGAGGGATTGCAGGTCGATTCCAGCGTGGCCATCGATCCGTCGATAATCGATCCGAAGCAGCGCTTTATGACGGGCGCACCGCTGGGCAAGGCGGTCGGCAATACGGCGCTGTGGAATATCGAGAACAACCGCAATGCCGACAAGCCGGTCGGTGCGTGGAATACGCTCGATCTTTATGTTTACGCCAATCATGCCGTCCATGTCGTCAATGGTGTGCCGGTGATGGAGGTCTGGGGCATTTGCGACAAGGCCAGCGCCTCGGCACCGTGCGAGCCGCTGACCCATGGCGCCATTCAGCTTCAGTCGGAAGGGGCGGAGACCTTCTTCCGCGACATCACCATCGAGCCGATCAGCAGCCTGCCGGCGATAGAGGTGCACTAATATAACGCACTTTTTAAGCCGAAAAGTGCTCTAACTAAACGTATCGCAGTCCGCCGGATCGCCGGCGCGGAAGCCAGCCTTAAACCACTGGGTACGTTGGGCGGCTGAGCCATGGGTGAAGCTGTCCGGCACCACACGGCCCTGGGCCTTTTCCTGCAACGTATCGTCGCCGACGGCCGTGGCCGCGCCCAGGGCTTCGTCGATATCGCCGGCCTCGATCCAATGTTCCTTGTCGTTGGCGCGCTTGGCCCAGACACCGGCATAGCAGTCGGCCTGGAGTTCAAGCTTGACGGAGAGGGCGTTGGCGCCGGCCTTGCTCAGGCGCTGTTCCTGGCGGCTGACGGCGTCGCTGGTGCCTTCCAGCTTCTGGATATGATGGCCGACCTCGTGGGCGATGACATAGGCCTTGGCGAAATCGCCGGGCGCGCCCAGCTGATTATCGAGTGTGCGGAAGAAATCGAGATCGATATAGACCCGCTCATCTGCCGGGCAATAGAAAGGCCCCATGGCCGCTTCGCCCATGCCGCAGCCGGTCGTTGTTCCCTGGCTGTAAAGCACGATGGTGGACGGACGGTAGGTTTTCCCTTCGGACTGAAACAGGGCCTGCCAGGTGTCGTTGGCCGAGGTGTGGACGACATCGGCGAACTGGCCTGCCTCGTCGCCCGGCGTGCCGGTAGACGTCTGCACGTCCGAGGCGGGCGCGCTCTGGCTGCCGGCGCTCATGATGGTTTGCGGATCGATGCCGAAGACGAAATAACCGATCAGCGCCACGACCACCAGCACAAGCCCGCCGCCACCGGCCACTGGTCCCATGCCGCCACCGCCGCCCCGACGATCTTCAACACCGCCCCTGCGTCCGCCTTGCCACCTCATGACATCCTCCCTCGCCATATAATTGCCGCCGCAGCCTGATGGGGCTGGAATAAATAAGCAATAGTCCAGCTTGTTATCCCCCTGGTTAACCGTCTTTTCAAGCGCAGCCTTGTTTTAGCTGCTGACAGTTTTCTGTCTTTTTGTGCTATAGCGAAATAGTGGTGCCGTGCGGGAGCAGGGACGCCCGAATAAGTATGCGTTAGTAAAAGATTTGTAATGTCGCCTTTCGTTGACAGGCAACGAGGCACAAAGCAAAGTGCGGCATAAAATAACGGCGTTCACGGCATAAGCGGTGGCACAAAAAATGTAGGATCAATGGGCATGACGTTTGGTTTGGGGACCGGAGAGATTTTCAAGGCCGGTACGCGGTCGGTGACGGCCATCATCGCTGTGGCGCTGGTTATCGGCGCGGGCGTAAGCGGCTGTGAAAAGAAAAAGGACGACGGCAAGGCCGAAGCCCATGCGGCGGTCGTCAATTTCGCTGTGGTGCGCCAGGATACGGCGCCGGTTCAGGTCGTCGGCACCGGTACGGTCAGCGCCTGGCAGGAGGTCGCCGTCGGCGCCGAAACGGGCGGGCTGACCGCCATCTCCCTGCTGGCCGATGAAGGCCAGACCGTCAAGCAGGGCCAGCCTCTGCTGAAAATGAACGATGTGCTGCTGCAAGCGGAACTCAAGCAGGCCCAGGCCAATTACAACCAGTCCAACAAGGCGTACCAGCGCGCCCAGAGCCTGTTCCAGCAGGGGTATCTCTCCGCCGCCGGACTCGATAACGCCGAAGCCTCCAAGCTGGTCACCGAAGCGGCGATGCAGACGGCCCAGACGCAGCTCAATATGGCCACGGTCCGCGCGCCGGTTTCCGGCATCGTCACCCACCGCACGGCGGTGCTTGGTCAGAACATCTCGCAGGGCGCCGAACTCTTCCGCATCGTCCGCGACGGTCGCATCGAACTGAATATGCAGGTGGTCGAAAGTGACCTGCACAACATATCCGCCGGGATGCCGGTTACGGTAACCAGTGAATCGACCGGACCGGTCAATGGCTCGGTGCGCATCGTCACGCCGATGGTCGATGCGGCGACGCGCCTCGGCTATGCCCGCGTCAGCGTTCCCTGGGAGTCTGGCCTGCGTCCGGGCATGTTCGCTTCGGGTACCATTGAAGCCGGCGCGCATGCCGTCCTGCTGATCCCGCAGAACGCCATCGTCTACCATGAAAACCTGCCGCAGGTCTTCGTTATCGCTACCGACAATAAGGCGCATCTGCGCAAGATCATCACCAGCACGGCCGTGGGTGGCAAGGACATCATCGTCAAGGAAGGCCTTGTTGCCGGTGACCGCGTGGTGACGACTGGTGCGGGCTTCCTGAATGACGGCGACCTGGTCAAGGCGACCGCCACCACGGCAGCGGGCGGAGAGCACTGATCATGTCAACCGCGTCTTCAGCCCAAAGTGGTGGCGGTGGCTTCCAGATTTCTTCCTGGTCGATCCGCAACCCTATTCCCACCCTGGTCTTTTTCGTCGTCATGACGATCGCCGGTATTCTCGGCTTCGGCCAGATGCGCATCAACAACTGGCCCGATATCGATTTTCCGATCGTGGTCGTCACCGTCGTTCGTTCCGGCGCCGCGCCGACGGAACTGCAAAACCAGGTAACGCGTATCGTCGAGGATTCCGTAGCCGGCCTTGGCGGCGTCCGCCATATTCAATCCGTCGTCAATGAGGGCGCTTCGACCACCATCATCACCTTTCAGCTCGATACCGATCTGGAAAAGGCGACCAATGATGTCCGCAACGCCGTGGCAGGGGTAAGGGCGAATCTGCCTTCCGATGTGCTGGACCCGATTGTATCACGCGTCGAAAATGCGCAGGGCCAGCCACTTCTCAGCTACACGATTCGCGCCGCCAACATGACGCCGGAAGACCTGAGCTGGTATGTCGATAACGACGTCGCCAAGAAGGTTCTGGGCGTCAAGGGTGTGTCGCAACTGACCCGCGATGGCGGCGTCGACCGGGAAATCCGCATCGAACTTGATCCGGCCAAGCTGGCGGCGCAAGGCGTGACCGCCGGCGATATCAGTCAGCAACTGCGCAATTTCAACGTCAATATGCCGGGCGGGCGCTTCAATGCCGGTACGTCGGAACAGACCATTCGTACGGTTGGTGGCGCCGCGAGTGTCCAGCAGCTTTCCGATACGCGCATCACCCTATCCAATGGCGGCAGTGTCCGTCTGGGCGATATCGCCACGGTCAGCGACACCTGGTCCGAACCGCGCACCCGCGCGCGCTATAACGGCAATGAAGTCGTTGGCTTCAATATCCAGCGCACCCGCGCCACGTCTGAAGTCCATGTTGCCGCAGGCGTGCGTGCGGCGGTAGAAGCGCTGAAAGCTTCCAATCCGAACGTACAGATCGAGGAAGTGTCCTCTTCTGTCAAGGAAGTACAGCGCAGCTTTGACACCTCTATGGAGGCCTTGCTGATCGGGGCGGCCCTCGCTGTGTTCGTCGTCTGGCTGTTCCTGCGAGACTGGCGAGCAACCTTCGTTTCCGCCATTGCCATGCCGATGTCGCTGTTACCGACCTTCTATGTCATGCACCTGCTCAACCAGTCGTTCAATATCGTGACGCTGCTGGCCTTGTCGCTGACCGTCGGCATCCTCGTCGATGACGCCATCGTCGAGATTGAGAACATTGTCCGGCACATGCGCGAGGGCAAAAAGCCCTATCAGGCCGCCATCGAGGCCGCCGACGAAATCGGTCTGGCCGTCGTGGCGACGACCGCGACCCTGATTGCCGTCTTTGCGCCGACCGGTTTCATGCCGGGTATCGTCGGGCAATTCTTCAAGAGCTTCGCCATTGCCTCCTGTGTCAGTGTCTTCTTCTCGCTGGTGGTGGCGCGAACGCTCACACCACTCATGGGCGCTTACCTGCTGCGTGCTAATCCGAAGCACGACAACGACAAACCGTTCTGGATGGATGGCTATCAGGCCATGCTGAAATGGTGCCTCGAAGGGCATCTGAAATGGCGCTGGTACATTCTCATGCATGGCGCTCTGATTTCGATCATGCTGCTGATTAACTACCTGACGAAACAGATGGTGCCGATGGGCATCGCCGCTGCTATCGTATTCGCCGTTACCCTGGTCCTGTTCTTCGTCCTCTATAAGCCGTACATGAAAGCCCGCTGGGCGGCGCTCGAATTTGGCCTGCTGTTCTCACTTGGCATCATGGCCATGGGTTCTGGCTTTATATTCCCACATCCCGGTCCGGACGGCGTCATCGTCACGCCGGCCATGCCCTCGATGATCATCGGCGGCATTATAGCCCTGATCGGCTTGGGGGCGCTGATCGGCACCATCATATTGACGGTTCGCCTGAAGACTTCGTTTCTGCGCGCGCGCTGGGCGCCGTTTCTCGGCGGCATCATGTTCTTCGCGGCGTCGATCGCGCTGCTGGGCACGATCCCCAGTGACAATATCCCGGCCGATGACCAGTCCATGTCGGTCATGACCCTGAAACTGACGCCGGGTACGCCGCTCCAGGAAACCGACAATATTGTGAAGCAAATTGATACTGATCTGGCAACACACAAGGAAGTCCGCAGCACCTACGCGGTCATGAACATGGAAAGCGCCACGGTGACGGTTAACCTCGTACCGAAGAAGGAGCGCAAGCTTTCCCAGACTCAGTTCGAGCAGATGTTCTCCAAGACCCTGGCCAAATACCCAGGCATCCACAGCAGCTTCGGCCAGGATGGCGGTGGCGGCACCGGCGTGGCCTATATCCTGGCGTCGGACAACGAGCAGTTGCTGGCTTCCACTTCCCAGCAGTTGCTTCGGGAAATGGCCGCGCTCAAGGAACTGACCAACGTCCATTCCGAGGACAATCTGGTCCAGCCGGAAGTCGTCATCACGCCCAAGCCCGATCAGGCGGCGCTGATGGGCGTTTCGACCGAGACCATCTCTTCGGCGGCGCGTGTGGCGACCATGGGCGATATCGACCAGATTCTGGCAAAGTACAATGACGGCGACCGGCAGATCCCGATCCGTGTCCTGCTGAAGGCCGATGCGCGCTACGACATCAACAACCTCAATACCCTGATGGTGCCGACGCGCTCCGGTACTTCGGTGCCACTGACGGCGGTGGCCAATGTTAGTTTTGGCGCCGGCCCGATCCAGATCAACCGGATCGATCGGACGCGCTCGGCCACGGTTAATGGCGACCTGAATGGCGTGCCCAACGGCACGGCGGATGCCGCCGTCATGGCGACACCGACCATGGTCAAGCTCAAGAAGGGCGAAATTCCTGGCGTTCGCGTTGTGCCCAACCCGAATACCGAGGACTTCCTCGAAATGGTGCCGAATTTTATTGCCGCCATCCTGACGGGCATCGCCCTGATGTATGTCGTGCTGGTGCTGTTATTTGGTTCATTCAGCCATCCATTTACTATCCTGCTGGCCTTGCCCCTCTGTTTCGGCGGGGCCTTTATCGGCCTGATCCTGACCCAGATGAGCATGTCCATGCCGACCTATATCGGCCTGATCATGCTGGTGGGTATTGCCGCCAAGAATTCGATCCTGCTGGTCGAATACGCGATGGTGGCGATCAAACAGGGCATGGGGCGCACCGAAGCGCTGTTTGAAGCGGCCAAGAAGCGGGCACGCCCGATCGTCATGACCACCGTGGCCATGGGCGCCGGCATGATCCCGGTCGCGGTCGGTAATGACGCCTTCCGTCAGCCCATGGCGGTGACCGTCATCGGCGGCCTGATCACCTCGACGCTCCTGTCGCTGGTGTTCGTGCCGGCGACCTATACGATCATCGATGAAATATCGCATTTCTTCGGCAAGATGATCTCGCCCATGTTCCACGCGCAGGGCAAGGACGAACCGGAAGAAACGACCGCCGAATAGGTTTGGTATAAGCGACAAATGAAAAGCCCGCCGGATTATCCCGGCGGGCTTTGTTTTGATCAGATCGGCGAAATCTTGATCGCCGTGATCTGGTTGCGTTGCTTGCGCATGATCTGGAACTTGCGACCGTAAAAAATGAAGGTCTGACCCGGTTCCGGAATGGTGCGGGCTTCGTGAATCACCAGACCGGCTATGGTCACCGCGTCTTCGTCGGGCAGTTCCCAATCCATGGCGCGGTTGAGGTCACGGATGGCCAGATCGCCATCGACATGGATCGAGCCATCGGACTGGCGGCGCAGGGCGGTCAGTACGGCGTCGTGTTCGTCATCGATTTCGCCGACAATCTCTTCCAGGATGTCTTCCAGAGTCACCAGACCCTGCAAGGCGCCATATTCATCGACCACCAGGGCGAAATGAGCCTTCTTCTTGAGGAAGGCGGCCAGTTGATCCTTCAGGTTGCTGGTGTCGGGGATGAACCATGGCTCGCGCATGATGGCCATGACGTCGACACCCTTGACGTCGCCCTTGGCGCGGATCACCGCCGCCATCAGGTCGCGGGCATGGAGCACACCGATGATGTTCTCGGTATTGTCCTTGTACAGCGGGATGCGGGTGTGGCTGAAGCTTAGCGCGGTCTCGATGATCTCGGCCATGGGCAGGCCGGCGTCGATCATGTCGATCTGTTTGCGATGGACCATGATCTGGCTAACATCGAGATCGGCCAGATCGAGCACGCCGCGGAACATGTTGCGGTCGTCGCTCTGAACCGCCCCTTCGTCATGGTGGTACTCCACCGCGCCGCGGATTTCTTCGTGCGCCGCCAGTACATCGACCTCCATCGACAGCTTGACGCCGAACAGACCAAGGACGGCGCGCACAAACCATTGCACGGCATTGATCAACGGGCCGAAGGCAATGACGATCCACATGACCGGCCGCGACATGAAACGCGCCGTATCGTCCGGCCGCATGATGGCCAGCGTCTTTGGCAGCACTTCGGCGAAAACCAGCACCATCACAGTCATGAAGGCGGTGGAAATAGCCGCGCCCCACGGGCCGGGAATGGCGCGGTCGATGGAAATGGTGGCGAGCGCCGAGGCCCCGATATTCAGCACGTTCTGCAACAGCAGGATGGCGCCGATCATCTTTTCCTGATTGGTCAGCAGCTTGTTGACCCGCTTGGCGGCCTTGTCGCCATCGCGTTCAAGCTGGTGCATCCGTCCGCGCGAGGCGGCGGTCAGAGAGGTTTCGCCCGCGCTGAACAGGGCCGATACCCCCAGGATAACGAACAGGATCGGGATCAGGGCGAGTATGGAGGCGATCAGCATGTATGTGGCCTTTTAAACCGCAATTTGCGATGAGACAGCACCGTCGAGAATCAGGAATTCGGCAATTGAATCGGCGGGTACTTTCTTCGCTACAAAGGCGCGCCCGATGCCACTGACGAGAACGAAGGTGAGGGTACCGCCTTCGGCCTTTTTGTCATGGCCCATATGGGTGATCAGACGATCGGCGTCGAAGGGCGTCTGGCGGATATCGCCCATGCGTGTCGGCAGGCCGGCGTGGGCAATGGCCGTCACGGCACGCTCGGAGTCTGTCTCGGTGCATTCGCCGTTGAGCGCGCTGTAACGGAAGGCCTGCGCCATGCCGATGGCAACCGCCTCACCGTGCAGGAGCACATCTCCGAAACCGACCTCGGCTTCGAGCGCATGGCCGAAGGTGTGGCCGAGATTAAGCAGGGCGCGCTGACCGCCTTCGCGTTCGTCGGCGGCAACGATCTCTGCCTTCATTTCGACCGATCGGGCGACGGCATGGAGAATGGCTTCGGGTTCCAGCGCCAGCACCTTGTCGTCATTGGCTTCCAGCCATTCGAAGAAGGCCTTGTCGCCGAGCAGGCCGTACTTGATGATCTCTGCGTAGCCGCAGCGGATTTCACGCGCCGGCAGGGTCTTGAGGATGTCGAGGTCACACAATACCAGGCGCGGCTGCCAGAAGGCGCCGATCAGGTTCTTGCCCTTTTCATGGTCGATGGCCGTCTTGCCGCCGACCGAGGAATCGACCTGAGCCAGCACGGTGGTCGGGATCTGGATGAAGTCGATGCCGCGCATATAGATGGCGCAGGCGAAGCCGGTCAGATCGCCGATGACACCGCCGCCGAGCGCGATCACCACGTCCTTGCGGTCAAGGCCGCAATCAAGCAGGGCGTCGACGACGAACTTCAGCCCGTCATAAGATTTGCTTTCCTCGCCGGCCGGCACGACGATTTTATGTGTTTTGTGACCGGCGGCCTCGAACTGGGCCAGGATGCGATCGGCATGGAGGGGACCGACATTGGAGTCAGTGACCATGACCACGCGCTTGTTGGTCAGGAACGGCCCGACCCATTTTTCGGCATCCAGCAGCAGGCCTTGCCCGACGATGACCTCATAGGCCTTGAAGCCCTCACCGGATACCGGGATGTGTTTCACAGCGCTCATTTGCCACCTTCGATGTGGGCGTGAAGGGCGGTTAGCACCTGGTCAAGCGCCTTGACGTGCGACTGGTCGCCGGTATCGACGGTGATATCGGCAATTTCGTATAGCGGGTAACGGGTTCTGACGTGTTCTTTGAGCACTTCGATCGGGTTCCGGTCTTTAAGCAAGGGGCGGTGAGGGCGGTTGGCGACGCGCTTGGCCAGGACCTTGATGTCGGTCTTCAGCCACAGGGTAATGGCTTTAGCCTTGAGGTTTTCGCGGGTGAGCGGATGTGTGAGAGCGCCGCCACCGGTGGCCAGGATGCGCGGTTCACCCTCCAGCAAGCGGGCAATGACGCGCTGTTCGCCGTCACGAAAGCCTTTTTCGCCGTAATTGGCGAAGATATCGGCGATAGTCATGCCTGCGGCTTTTTCGATCTCCTCGTCGGCATCGACGAAGGGCAGACCGAAATGGTCGGCAAGCCTGCGGCCTATGGTGGTCTTGCCCACGCCCATCAGCCCGACAAGCGCAACGGTTTTCGGCAGGGTGAAGACGGGGCGCATACTAGTTTCAGGCGCGGAAGGCTCAGGCTCGGCGGTCATGCGCCTGCTTTACACGATATTAGGGGGACTTTGCCAGAGTTAACCTAATGACCAGTCGATTCGATCCCGTAAAACAGTTCCTGCAAATGATGGCCGTGGAGCGCAATGCCGCGAAACCGACCCTGGAAGCCTATGGGCGTGACCTGAGCGATCTGGCCGATACGCTGGGGGTGACGGCTTCGGAGTTGCTGGGCTTGAGTGAGCCAGATCTGGCGCGCTATTTCGCTTCCCTGAATGAACGAGGCCTGTCATCGGCCACCACGCAGCGCAAGCGCTCGGCGATCCGTCAGTTTTATCGTTTTTGCGTAGCGGAAAATCTATCGGCCGCTGATCCGAGCCGCAAGATCGCGGCCGCCAAAAAGGGCCTGACCCTGCCGAAAATCCTGTCTCGCGCCGAGGTCGATTCGCTGATCGCCGCCTGTGCGGAGAAGAACCCGCATCAGGCGGTCCGGTTGGAATGCCTGATCGAGATGGCCTACGCGTCAGGCATGCGCATCTCCGAACTGGTGGGCTTGCGACTTGATGCAGTTCAGCGTGATCCGGCCTATCTGATCATCAAGGGCAAGGGCGGCGTGGAGCGGCTGGTGCCGCTCAATCCGCCGGCACGGATGGCGATTAAGGAATATCTGGAAATTCGCCCGGCTTTTCTGCCGGTCGACGACAAGAATAATGCTTTCCTCTTTGCTTCGCGCGGTGCCGAAGGCCATCTGACGCGCCGGCGGGTCGGGCAACTGCTCGATGAAGCGGCGCTCAATGCTGGCATCGATCCGGCGCGCGTATCGCCGCACGTTCTGCGTCATGCTTTTGCGACTCACCTGCTGGAGGGCGGCGCCGATTTACGCACCGTGCAGACCCTGCTGGGGCATGCCGATATCTCGACGACTCAAATCTATACCCATGTCGCGGGCGAACGCTTGCGTGAAGTGGTGGAAAGCCATCATCCGCTGGCGAAGACCAAGCATTGAATTGATCATCAAATGATGATAAAATCGTGCCTGAAGTGGAGAGTTCCTATGCGTACGACTGTGGTTCTGGACGACGACCTGCTGGCGGATGCCGAAAAATATACAGGCATCAAGGAAAAATCCGCACTCATTCGTGAAGCCTTGAAGGCATTGATTGCGAGGGAAGCTTCTCATCGTCTGGCTTTGCTTGGGGGCACCATGCCTGACGTGGTTGCGCCACCGCGCAAACGCAGTTGGTAGTGCGAATATGATTCTGGCGGATACTTCCATGTGGATTGATTATATCCGCCGATCGAGTATGCAATTCGCGCAGGCCTTACGAGATGGGCAGATATTGACCCATCCCTTCGTCATCGGCGAATTGGCTCTGGGGGGCGTAACGTCAAGGACGCGTATGGCCCCGGAAATCAAAAAACTGTTCTCCGCACCGGTCGCTACAGCAGACGAAGTTTTGGTTCTGATTGAAAGTTTGCCCCTTGTCGGTTCGGGCATCGGCTATGTCGATGTCCATCTCATTGCCTCGGCGCGATTAAGGCCAGGAACGCGCCTATGGACGCTTGATCGCAAGCTTCACAAAGTTGCCGAAGCGTTGGGCCTGGCGGTGATAAGCAAAAATCCCCTTTGACGGATGGCGACTTGCTGTTAAACGGCCACTCTTCTAAAGGTTATGGCTTCTAAAGGTTATGGCCTTTAAGGGAAACTTCCCTTATTCGATATTGGTTTTTAACGCTGTGTGCGTTCAGTTGGGGCATTCAAGAGCGACCTGATGCGACATTATCTCGAATTCGAACGTCCGATCGCGGACCTGGAAGCCAAGATCGAGGAGCTTTCTGCCCTGTCGCAAAGTGGGGGCGCGAACCTTGATATTGAACTGGATGCGCTGCGCCAGCGCACCGAGGTTCTGCGCCGTGAAACCTATTCCCGCCTTGATCCGTGGCAAAAGACGCTTGTCGCCCGCCATCCTGAACGCCCGCATCTGGTAGATTACATCAGTGGCCTGATCGAGGATTTCGTCGAATTGCGCGGCGACCGTAAATTCGGTGATGATCAGGCGATCGTTGGCGGGCTTGGCCGATTCCGCGGTCAGGCGGTTGTGGTCATGGGCCACGAAAAAGGCTTCGATACCGCCACTCGTCTCAAGCACAATTTTGGTATGGCCCGTCCCGAAGGCTACCGCAAGGCGGTTCGCCTGATGGAAATGGCCGAGCAGTTCGGTTTACCGGTCCTGACCTTTGTCGATACCGCCGGGGCCTACCCCGGTATTGGCGCCGAAGAGCGCGGCCAGGCCGAGGCTATCGCGCGCTCGACCGAAAAAGGCCTGACTCTGCGCGTGCCGATGATCGCTACAGTGACCGGCGAGGGCGGCTCCGGCGGCGCCATCGCGCTGGCGGCCGCCAATCGCGTACTGATTCTCGAACACTCGATCTATTCGGTCATCTCGCCGGAAGGGGCGGCTTCGATCCTGTGGCATGACGGCTCGCGCGCCAAGGATGCCGCCGACCAGATGAAAATTACCGCACCGGACCTGCTCAAGATGGGTATTGTTGATCGTATCGTCGAGGAACCGGCCGGCGGGGCGCACTCCAATCCCGAAGCCATGATCGAGGCGCTCGGTGATGTGCTGGAAAAGGAATTGCAGGCGATGAGCTTCCTGTCGCCGGATCAACTGGTCGAGCAGCGCGCCCAGCGTTTCTATGATATCGGCCGCAAAGGCCTGAGCTAAAACGGTCGGTATTCAGACTTCCTTTACCGGCCTCTAATATTTCAGCCTCTCAAATCACTTTGTGAACCGACAGCGGTATTCCTATGCTGTCGGAAAATCACCAAATTTGGGAAGCTTTCTTATGCGTCATCTGTTTATCGCCGCCACCCTTTTGGGTGCCGTTACTGTTGTGCCGGTCAGTGCGCAGGCCGTAGAGCCTGATTTTGTCGGTGTTCGTGCCGGCACCCTGGGGGCAGGGGCGGAATTCGGTCTGAAACTCAGCCCGCATTTTACCGTTCGCGCCATCGCCCATGGCGCCAATTTCGGTTATGATGACACCAGCGATAATATCCGTTATGACGGTGACCTGAAACTGGCTTCCTATGGTGCGCAGCTCGATTACCGTTTCAGCGAAAAAGGTCCGCTTTACGTAACGGCGGGTGTTTACAAGAATGATAACAAGGTCGTGGCCACGGGCCGGGCCGACGGCACGGTCATCGTCGGCGGTGTGCCCCTGACGGACGCTCAGGTTGGCATCCTGAATGGCCGCGCGACCTTCGATGACACGGTGCCCTATCTCGGCATTGGCGCGCGCTGGCCGGTCGGCAAATTCGAGATCAATCTCGAAGCCGGCGCTTATTTTCAAGGCCGGCCGCGCGTGACCCTGACCTCTGACAGCGTCTATGCCAGCCTGCCGGAAGTACAATCAGCACTGGAAGACGAGCGTCTGGACCTTGAAGACGATATCAAGGATTTCAAGACCTATCCGGTTGTTGAACTGGGCCTGCGCTATAAGTTTTAGGTTTTGCTGATCTCGACCTGATGCGGATAGGGGATTTCGATCTCCGCCGCATCGAAGGCTTTCTTGATATCTATGATGAGGCTGGTGCGTGCGCTGATGCCATGGGCTGGCATGACCCACAGGAAAATGCGTGCCGTGATAGCGCTGGAACCGAATTGCGTCAGGCCGACCACCGGCTCATGGGTGCTGAGACGTTCCGGCTGCTTCATGGCGACATTCATCAAGATATCCAGCGCATTGTTGAGATCGGTGTCGTAAGCCACATCGACCAGCACCTCGATCTTCAACGCCGCATTGGTGGTGATATTGTAGATCTCGTTGCTGAAGGCCTTGGTATTGGGCACATAGACGCGCACATTATCGGTATTGTTGATTTCGGTGGCGAACAGGCCGAGGCGATGGACTGTTCCCTTTATCTCGCCAATATAGACGGTATCACCGATGCGGTAGGGCTTGTTGAACAGGATCATCAGGCCGGCGGCCACATTGCCGAGCGTCCCCTGCAAGGCCAAGCCAATGGCCAGAGACGCGGCGCCGAGTACCGTGAGCAGGGAGGCTGTCTGAACGCCGAGGCGATTAAGCACGACGACGAGTCCAACGGCCAGGATCAGCCAGCGCACAACCTGTGATAAAAATTCCAGCAGGGTACGGTCGCCATCCTTATGCACCAGCCGGCGCGAGGCGCGTTTGACGGCATCCGACGCCATGCCTGACACGACGAGCGTGATGGCGAAAATGGCCGCGGCCCAGCCGATATTGGCCATCATGTCCGGATGTTCGCTCAGTTTGGCCCAGACGATGCCGGCTTCGCGCATAACCTCGTCCACGAAAGGCTGGACGGGACCGAAATTGAAATGCGTCGCGCCGGACATAAGAGCTCCTTGGCAAATACGATATGACCGGCTATCCGTATGGGATGGCGGGCAGACTGACAACCTTTTCATGGTCTCAAATTTCGGGAGCGCTCTTCGGGCAGCAGATGTCCTACGCGGCGCGGCTGGTGCTGGCCGCCATGCTGGCCCTGTTCGCCGGCCATTTTCTGCCGGGCGGACATGAGTTCAGTGCCGTTCTCAGCGCCCTGATCGTGGTGCGGCCCTATAGTCAGGGCGCCTTGCGGGCGGGTTTGATGCGTCTGCTGGCTACCCTGATCGGGATCGCGCTGTCCTTCGGCGCCTTGGTCCTGCATCAGTATGGCCTCAATGAATATGTCCGCCTGTTGATCGGACTGGTGCCGCTGGCGATCCTGACGGCCTATAATTCTGAATACCGCTCGGCCCTGATCGCCGCGGTGCTGATGCTGGGCGCGGCTTCGGGTTCGGTGGCGGGCGTAGAGCAGGCGGCTATCGGTCGGGCAATTGTGGTCGGCATGGGCGCCTGTATCGGCATCGCGGTTTCGGTCATGGTTCTGCCGACGCCACACAAGCAGGCTGTGGCGGATAAGGCCTTGCAGGTCATGGCGCAGATGATTGGTAATCTGACTAATACGGCCATGCCTGATGCCCGTTCGGAAAAAGTCGATACCCGGTTGCGCCGCGCCTTGCTGGATCTCAGCCAGATGCACCGCGACAACGGCAGGGGGCACGCCGAAAACGATCCGTCCGGCCAGATTGTGCGGCTGGTGCGTCATGCCCAAGCCATTTGCTTGTTGCTGCGTGTCGAATGGCGGCGCGAACCGGGCGAGGGGAGGGAGGCTTTTTGCGCTGCCCTGCTGGACCTGATCGCAGCCGTGCGCGCCAACCAGCCACCCGAAGATAAAGCCGCCGCCGTCTGGCACAGCGTGCCGGAAGTGACCGGCGTGCAGAACTGGATGGTGCGCACCTTGGCAGGAGATCTGACACGGCTGGCGAAGCTGGTGGATTAAGCCTTACGGCGCGCCCGGAAGAAATCCTTTAATATCTGTGCGCTGTCTTCCGCCAGCACACCTGAAGTGACATCGGGTTTCCAGTGGCAGGTCGGTTGGGCGAAGAATTTTGGGCCATGATCTATGGCGCCGCCCTTAGGATCGGACGCGCCATAGATCACCCGGCCGATGCGCGCATGGCTGATGGCGCCGGCACACATGGCGCAGGGCTCCAGCGTGACATAGAGCCATAGATCGGTCAGGCGGTAATTGCCAAGTTGCTCGCCCGCCGCACGCAAGGCCCGTATTTCGGCATGCGCAGTGGCGTCATGTAACGAAATCGGCGCATTTCCCGCACTTGTTACAACAGTTTTACTTGACGGATCGAAGATTAAAGCGCCTATCGGCACCTCGCCGGACAAGGCCGCTTCACGCGCTTTTTCCAGCGCCTTACGCATCAAGTCGATATCGTCTTCCATAGAGGACT
>FSVH01000132.1_pt1 | contig 26682 bp, 22 predicted proteins | sample 1637631 | NCBI WGS metagenome assembly FSVH01 (sample SAMEA3914814, study PRJEB12502) | metagenome | biome: forest; material: soil | place: USA | collected 2011-09-16 | depth 0.1 m | reverse complement strand
CATCGAAACCCTCGGCGGCGTGTTCACCCCCCTGATCGAACGCAACACCACGATCCCGACCAAGAAGTCGCAGACCTTCTCGACCGCCGACGACAATCAATCGGCCGTGACGATCCGCTGCTTCCAGGGCGAGCGCCCGATGGCCGCCGACAACAAGATGCTGGGTCAGTTCGATCTGGTCGGCATTCCGCCGGCGCCGCGCGGCGTGCCGCAGATCGAAGTCACCTTCGATATCGACGCCAACGGCATCGTCAATGTCCACGCCAAGGACAAAGCGACCAACAAGGAGCACTCGATCCGCATCCAGGCCAATGGCGGCCTCAGCGATGCCGATATCGAGGAAATGATCAAGACCGCCGAAGCCAACAAGGGCGAAGACGAAAAGCGCAAGCAGCTCATCGAAGCCCGCAACCAGGCCGACGCCCTGATCCACTCGACCGAAAAGGCCGTGAAAGACTTTGGTGACAAGGTCGGCGCGGAAGACAAGACGGCGATCGAAACCGCTCTGGCTGATCTCAAGGCGGCCCGTGACGGTGAAGATGTTGAGGACATCAAGGCGAAGCATCAGACCCTGATGACCGCTTCGATGAAGCTCGGTGAAGCCATGTATGCGGCCCAGCAAGGCGGCGAAGGCGACGACGAGCCTACCGGTACGGCGGAAGACGACGGCGTGGTCGATGCCGACTTCGAAGAAGTCGACGGCGACGACCAGAAGCGAGGCTAAGACCTCACATGGATGCAACGGCTGACCGTATTACGGGTATCGCGGCTGCATCCCACACGGATGAGGCGGCAAGGTTTGACTCCTTGCCGCCTTTCCTTAAAGTTTCCCAATTACAATGGACAGATAAGGCCGCAACGTCGCGTGATGCGCTGACGGCAGGGCTGATATCGGGGCAAGCAGTATGAGCAAGCGTTGTTATTACGAAGTGCTGGGCGTTGAGCGCACGGTCGATGAGGTGGTCCTCAAATCGGCTTTCCGCAAAAAGGCCATGGAGCACCATCCGGATCGCAATCACGGCGACGATGGCGCGGAGTCGCGCTTCAAGGAAGTCAACGAAGCCTATTCGGTCCTGTCCGATGGCCAGAAGCGCGCGGCCTATGACCGTTATGGTCATGACGGCGTCAATGGCCAGCAAGGCGGCTTTGGTGGCGGCGGATTTGGTGGCGCCCAGGGCTTCTCGAACGTCGAAGACATCTTCTCGGAAATGTTCGGCGATATTTTCGGGCAGCAGCAGCGCCGCGGGCCGCAGGGTGCGCAGCGCGGGCCGGATGTCCGTGCCGATTACGAAATTACACTGGAACAGGCCTATAAGGGCGCTGAGGTCGAGCTGACCATCCCGACAACCATGACCTGCGAAGTCTGTCATGGGTCGGGCGCCAAGGCCGGCACCAAGCCGCAAACCTGTTCGACCTGTGGTGGTCAGGGCCGCGTGCGGGCCTCGAACGGCTTCTTCGCGGTCGAGCGCACCTGCCCGACCTGTAACGGTCAGGGCCAGACGATCAAGGACCCGTGCGACAATTGCCGTGGTCATGGCCAAGTGCGCCAGAACAAGGATCTCAAGGTCCGCATCCCGGCCGGTGTCGATGATGGCGCCCGCATCCTGCTCAAGGGTGAAGGCCAGGCGGGTCCGAAGGGTGGCCCCAAGGGCGATCTCTATATCTTCCTGACAGTGGCCGAGCACGATATCTTCGAGCGCGATGGCGCTGATCTGCACTGCTCGATCCCCGTGCCGATGACGACCGCCATTCTCGGGGGTGAGCTGGACGTGCCCTGCCTGATGGGTGGCGAAGGCTGCGATGGCCAGTGCAAGCTGCAAATCGATATTCCTGAAGGCGCTCAGACCGGTCACAAGGTCAAGCTCAAGGAGCGCGGCATGCCTGTGCTCAATTCGAAGAAGAAGGGCGACCTGATCGTCGAACTCTTTATCGAGACGCCGAAGCACCTCACTGCGCGCCAGAAGGAACTGATGAAGGAATTTGCCGCTTTGGCCGAGGAGCAGTCCTATGCGCAGTCGCAGGGCTTCGTGCATCGCGCCAAGCGCTTCTGGGACGATATAACCGGCGCCGCCGCCCAATAACAGGGTCGCGGACCCTGCACCCGGAACTTACCAGAGTTTGAAAATCCCGTCGGAGCCTCTCCGGCGGGATTTCTTGCTTTCTGCCCTCAGCCAAGTCACAAGGCTTCATGCCCGATATCCGCGACTTCATTCTGCAAAATCTTCGCCTCGAACCGGCGCCGGGCCTGCCTGAAATCGTTCTTTATCGCGCCCATTCCGGCAGCCGCCTGTCACGCCTGGGCGAAACGCCGCCCTATTGGCCCTATCACTGGGCCGGCGGCACGGTTCTGGCGCGCTATATCCTCGATCATCCGGAAATTGTGCGCGGTAAGTCCTTGATCGATCTGGGTTCCGGCTCCGGCGTGGTCGCCATTGTCGCCATGAAGGCGGGCGCCAGAGAGGTAACCGCCATCGATATCGATCCGAATGCGGCAAGCGCGATCCAGTTGAATGCGCTGGCCAGTAGCGTGCAAGTGACGACCGTGACCGGGGAAATGAGAACACCACCGGATGCCGATCTGATCCTTGCCGGCGATGTGTTTTACGACGCCAGGCTGGCCCGGAAGATGGCGGTGCTTTTCACCGCCTGCGTCAAGGCTGGCACAGAGGTTCTGGTTGGGGATATGGGCCGCAAACCCTTGCCGCTCGATCTGTTGGAGCCGCTGGCAGAATATGATGTGCCGGATTTCGGACAGCCGCAGTTATTGAGGGCCAGGGTTTTCAGGTTCAAAGGCCAGGGGTCCCAAGGCAAAGGGGTCACAGACCCCTTGACCCCGTAAATATGCGCGGGGCGTATATTTTGCTGGACCTGACATAACCTTATGCATATTCGGCATAAGCTATGCCAAATATGCATAAGGTTTAATCATGCCCGCAGCAAATACCCGTTTCGCCATCAATGGCGCCAAAGGCCGTATGGGTCAGGCCATCGCCCGCGTGCTGGAAGCCGCCGGACACACTATCTCCGCCCGCTTCGACAAGGGGGACGATTTTGATCTGAGTGGTTCGGATATCGTCATCGATTTCTCGACGCCGGAAGCGACCCTGCATCTGGCCGAAGCCTGTGCAGCGGAGGGCGCGCGCCGGGGAGCAGCCCTCGTGCAGGTTATCGGCGCTACCGGTTTCACGATGGAGCAGGACACCGCGTTGGCCCCCTTCGCGGAAAAGGTCATCCTGCTCAAGTCCGGCAACTATTCGCTGGGCGTCAATATGATGATCGGCCTCCTTAAGCAGGCCAGCGCCCGCCTCAGCGCTGAAGACTGGGATATCGAAGTCACCGAAGCCCATCACAAGCGCAAGGTCGATGCCCCCTCCGGCACGGCTCTGATGCTGGGTGCCGCCGCCGCCGAGGGCCGTGGCGTCGATCTGAACGCAGTTAAGGTCTCCAACCGTGACGGCATCACCGGTGCCCGTCGCGCTGGCGACATCGGCTTCTCCGTCATTCGCGGCGGCGGGATTATCGGTGAACATAGTGTCCTCTTCGCCTCGGAAGACGAGATGATCACCTTTGCCCATAGTGCCCGCGACCGCACGCTGTTCGCGCGCGGTGCTATTCAGGCCGGTCTGTGGGGTCGCCAGCAAACACCGGGCATCTACGATATGCAGGACGTTTTGGGCTTCTAACTCAATGCGCGCTCTTGGCGGCGCCGAGTTTCATGGCTGCTTTCAGACTGCCAAGCACGCCGATCATGCCGTAAGCGAAGACGAACAGCAGGAACAGCTGCACAATGGCGCCGATGTGACGGAAGTCGGGGTAGTTGGGCTGGCCACCATTGACCAGCGGCATGAAGATATTGAAGGCCATCACGATCAGCAGGGCGATGCCCGCCTTCATCGCATATTTGTCGGATTTGGGCTGCACCAGGCCGATGATGATGGCCACGATGAGAATGGGCAGGGGATTGACATCGCCAAGAGCGGCACGGAAACCGTCGCTCAGGCCGATGAAGAAGGTCCATATATCGTTCATTAGGGTATCCTTTTTGATGTCACTGTTAGGAGAACTGGCACAAGGGTACGCTCCGCCGGAATGAGGCGATACTCGACGATAGCATGGTTAACGAAAAATCAAAAAACGATATGTTTGGCGAAAACCGGCTGGTCAGACCGTTTTCTGGCTGTCCGATTTCGGCACCATCATGAGCAGGGCCGTCTTGATCAGCCCGGTCGCGCCGATGACGATATAACTCAGGACAAACAGCAGGATGATCTGGAATTCGACCTCCAGCTGGGTCAGGTCCGGCCAGATCGCCTGGTAGCCCATGGCCGTCGGCAACAGGGCGGTGACGATGACGGCGGGAATAACGGCGAGCCCGGTCAGCAGCCATATGGGGGTCTGTCGTGGTCGGATCATGCCGAAAAACAGGCTGAAGATCAACGCCGGCACCAGATTGAGACCCACCAGCGCAGCTTGCAGTGAATCCCACATGGCCCACAGGAATTGCGTAAACTCATTCATACGGCGTCTCTTTCAAAAGCAGATGTTCAGTCAGCTAAAAGGCTTTTCATCTGAACCTCTTTTGAGGTTACGGTTCACGTCCCGTTCATGAGACGTCAGTTCGTATACGTATGATGACACACTGATCTGTTTCGCATTTCCTTCAAAGTGGAAATGTGTGATGGGAAGGCCACAATTGTATGTTTTATGGCGAGTGTTACTCGCCTGCCACGCGAAGCTTAACGGCCGGTGGAACCAAAGCCACCTTCGCCGCGCTGAGTGGCTTCGAGGGTTTCCGGCGTTTCCCAGACAATACGGGCGTGCTGCGCCACGATCATCTGGGCGATGCGGTCACCGCGCTTGATGACAAAATCTTCCGAACCGAGGTTGATCAGGATCACCCCGACCTCGCCCCGATAATCGCTGTCGATCGTGCCGGGCGTATTCAGGCAGGTGATGCCGAATTTCAGCGCTAGGCCGGAACGTGGACGCACCTGTACTTCATAGCCCAGGGGCACGGACATTTTCAGGCCGGTGGGCACCAGAACCCGCGCCATCGGCTTGAGGATGATCTCCTCACCCTCGGCAATAGCGGCGCGGAGGTCGAGCCCGGCCGATCCCTCGGTTTCATAGGCTGGCAGGGCCAGGCCTGCCGCGTGTGGCAGTTGCAGGACGTGTGCGGTGACTTCGGGAGTGGCTTCGGGCTTGGTATGGGCGTTCATGTCGCACTCCTTGACTGAAAAGCCTATCCTAAAGAGTGCGTATCGCGGGGTAAATGCCGGCCTGAAAGGTTAATGGAACCATGCACAGGTTTAACCGGCGTCTGTGGATATCAGGCCAAAATCAGGACTGCAATTCCAGTGTGCGGGTGATCTCGTCGGCCAGCAGACCTGCGCCGGTCAGGCTGAGGTGGCCGGCATTGAAATAGAGCACACCGGCGCCAGGCCGATAGATATGGCAGATGGAATCGCAGAAAATGGCGTCCGTGCGGATGCCGGTCATGTCATTGGCATCGGTAAAGCGGGCGAATTCATCGCGGATATGACCGCGCCGGCTTTCATAGGCGGCATGGGGGGCACCGACCGTTTCCGGCGCATGGCCCGCCCGTGATTCCAGTGCCAGCTTGGAGGGCGGATCGAAATCGAATGTCGGGATGGGGAAGACGATGACAACCTGCTTGCCGGCTTTTTTCAGTTCGAGCGCCGTATATTCCATGCCCTTGATCGCTTCGCGCGAAGACGTATCGTCGTCATGCAGATTGCCGACCAGTATGACCGTCCGCATATTCGGATCGGCCTTCATGGCGGCGAGCGTGTCGATATTGTGCTGGCGGCAGATGGCTTTGCGGCTAAGGGTGGCCGGACAGCCGGACATGGTGATCGATTTCAGGCTCTCGCCCTTTTGGCCGAGGCGTTCGCCCAGAACCTTGGCCAGTTCGGCGCCGTGGCTGTCGCCCCAGACGGCATAGCTGGCTGGCACATCCGCTGCGCCGTAGACGCATAGTTTGTCATAGGCCATCGGGCGATCGGAACGCATATGGCAGTTTTTGCGGTCATGATTGTAGTCGTCGGTCGCGGCCAGATAGGCGCGCTCCTGCGGCGAAAAACGCTGGGGCAGGCCGCCGGCGTAATAGACACACAGGCACAGGCCGATGGAGGTGGCCATCATGGCGCCGCCAATCGCCCAGACCGGCAGGCGGCGTTTTTCAGGTCGCTCTTTCAGGAAAGGCGTCTCGATATAGCGCCATGACGCCCAGGCCAGTCCCAGCGACAAGATCAGGGCCGCGGCGAGAACCCACGGATTATCCGGGAAAACGAAACGGGCGAAAACCAGCAGCGGCCAGTGCCAGAGATAGAGCGAATAGGAAATATCACCGACGCGGACGAGGGGAGGGATGGCCAACCATCGGTTGGCCCAGCCTTGGGGTGACACCAGCAAGGCTGCGGTGCCGAGGCAGGGCAGCAAGGCCAGCAGGCCGGGAAAAGGCGATTCCTCGGTGATGAGGATAAAGCTGAGGGCGATGGCCGCGAGGCCCGCGACGCTCAAGATCCTTTGCAGGAGAGCCGGCAAGGAGATATGACGGTCAAGCCCCACGCACAGGGCGCCGATCAGCAGCTCGAACGCCCGCGAGGTCGGGAAGAAAAATGACACTTCGGGGTGTCCTGCCAGCCGGGTTTGCGAGAACCACAGCGACCACAGGGCCAGCAGGCCGAGGGCCGGCCACAGGAAACGCTTTGCCCAGCGGTGAAGCACGTAGAGGATCGGTGGAAACAGCAGGTAGAACTGTTCTTCGACACCAAGCGACCAGGTATGCAGCAGGGGCTTCAGTTCGGCCTGGATATCGAAATAGCCGGTCTCGCGGGCGAAGGCGAGGTTCGACAGGAAGAGGGTGGTGAAGAACTGTGACTTGACGAGGTCCTTCAGCAGGGTCGGCGGGAAAAAGGCCAGCCCAAGCACCATTGTAAAGGCCAGCACGGTAAACAGGGCCGGATAGAGCCGGCGGATACGGCGGCGGTAGAAGTCTCGGATAGAGAAGCGCTTCTCTTCCATCGGCCTGAGCAGGACCTGCGTGATCAGATAACCGGACAGGACAAAGAAGACATCGACGCCGATAAAGCCACCCGGCAGCAGGGTATGGCTGGCGTGAAAGGCGAGGACACCGAGGACGGCGATGGCGCGCATACCCTGGATATCGGCGCGTTTGCCGTGCGTCGATGGCGTATTTATCGCTGTCATACATCCTGCCTGATAGAAAGCGGCCATTGCTTCGCCATAATCGATAACCGATTAAACCCGATTACGAAACCGTGATCTGCCAAAATCGTCGCCTTTAAAGTCAGGCGATGCGTTTCTGGATATAGGCGCTGAGGAAATCGGCGATATCGGCCTTTGTGGTGCTGGCAATCGGTGAGAAACCGTCGAGATCGACCAGGGTGGCACTATTGTGCGCCGAACCGAAAACGCCTTCGGAGACATTGTTGGCCACGATGGCGTCGCAGCCTTTCGAGGCCAGCTTGGCGTGAGCATAGTCTTCCAGTTTCTGCGTTTCCGCCGCGAAACCTATGACCAGACGCGGGCGCATTTCGAGGTGCTTGGAGACGGATTCGAGAATGTCCGGGTTCTTGACGAAGGTGACGGACAGTTCGTTGTCCATCGTCTTTTTTTGTTTTTCGCTGGCGATATCCTTGGCGCGCCAGTCGGCGACGGCAGCCACCGCAACAAACACATCGCACGGTAACTGCGCATGGACGGCATCGAACATCTCCTGTGCCGTCTCGACATCGATGCGCGTGACCCCAACCGGCGTGGGCAGGGAGACAGGTCCGGAAATCAGGGTGACATCCGCGCCTTCACGGGCCAGCTTGGCGGCGATGGCATAGCCCTGCCGGCCGGAGGAGCGATTGGTCAGGCCGCGCACCGGATCGAGTGGTTCAAACGTCGGCCCGGCGGTGATGACCACCTTCTTGCCGGCGAGCGGTCCATCGACACCACCGGTGATATGGAACTGGATGGCCGCCAGAATGGTTTCGGGTTCGCTCATACGGCCCAGGCCATATTCGCCGCAGGCCATGTCACCTTCGTCGGGGCCGGTGAAGAGTACGCCGTCGGTTTTCAGGGTTGCCAGATTGCGCTGGGTGGCCGCATGATGCCACATCCGGACATTCATGGCCGGGGCCAGCAGGACACGCTTGTCGGTGGCGAGCAGCAGGGTTGAGGCCAGGTCATTGGCCAGGCCTTGCGCCTGCTTTGCCATCAGATCAGCGGTGGCCGGGGCCACAACGACCAGATCGGCCTGACGCGACAGCATGATATGGCCCATCTCAGACTCGATGGTGAGATCGAACAGGTCGGTATAGACGGTGTCGCCGGAAAGCGCGGCGGCGGTCAGGGGCGTAATGAATTCATGCGCGGCCCTGGTCAGGACCACGCGGACATTGAGGCCGGCTTTCTTGATCAGGCGGATCAGTTCGAGCGATTTATAGGCCGCGATGCCGCCGCCGATGATCAGCAGAATGCGCTTTGTAACAGGCTGATCCATGATGACGGGGTATCCTTTAACTTGTCGGCGGGTTGTGCCATAGGTGGGGTTGAAGGTGCAAGGGGGCAAGGCTATGCGGGCAATCTGGTTATCGGCCTTACTGCTGCTTGGCCTTGGTGCCTGTGACGCCGGACCATCCGCTGTCCTGCCCGATGGGGCGGGTAAGGCGCCGGCCGAGCAGGTGCAGCCGACGAAAACACCGGTCTGGGCGCAGAAGGCCGATCAGCAATCCATACAGCCTGTCGAAGAAGCCTCCATGCCGGTGGTGGACGCAGCGCCGCTACCGGTTGCCGGCAAGCCCCTGCCGATCGCGGCGCAAAAAGCGACAATCACCGAAACGCGTTATGGTGACTGGCCACTGTGGTCGAAGAACCGTAAATATTCGGCCGATGAGAACGCCCATTACCATTTCCAGAAACACGGTCCGGAATTTTCGGCGAAATCCTACCCCGATTACATGGCCATGGTGCACGGCTTTATTCATAATCCGCCGCCAGGTACGCAGACCCTGAAACGGACAAATGGCGACACGCTGTTCTACGATCCGAAAGGCAATGTCTTCGCGGTAATGACAAAGCAGGGCGCGCCGCGCACCATGTTCCGGCCGGATAATGGCGCGGCCTACTGGCAGCAGCAGAAAATCATCGAGAGCCAGCGCCGCACGCCAAGGCGGGATAGTTATGGAGATGGGGGATGATTATGGATGAGTTTCCAATCGTTGAGCGTATCAGTTACAATTCCGGTCAGCGTGGCAGGGATTTTTTGTATTTCATTCTTTGCCTGATCGCACCGCTCCTTGTTTTCTGGTTGTTTCCGGATCATGTCGCTTATCTGCGCGGACATGCAGGCGACGGCCCTTTGCCGTATCAGAATATCTGGAATTTTGATCATCCGCCCGGCACTTATTCGCCTTCGCAGCCGCGTTTCGTGCTCATTCTGTTTTTGTTGCCGGTGGGCTGCATCTATTTCTTTTGGGCGGTTCTGTTCAAAGCGGATCAGGTATACACGATCACAGCCGACGAGATCACCTATGAGCGGCGTTCACTGATGAAACAGTCCAACCAAACATGGTCCGTCAAAAGCATATCCGAGGTGAAAATCCGCACACGCTCCGGGGCTTTCGTGGGTGACAACTATGGTGTCAGACCCTCAGAAGACGGCTTCCAGGTTCAAATAAATTTCCAATCTGGCGAGAGCCTCAATCTTCCGGTCAGACGACATTACGCTCATGCTCTGCGCATAAAACAGGCCATAGACAGCCTGCTTACCTGATCCGTTCGACGGCTGATCAGCGCACCGCCATCCAGACCAGCACACCGAGTGAAATCACCGATACTACCAGCGCGATAAGGCCGAAGGTGCGGCCCTGCTGTGCCACGATCTGCAAGGCGGCCATCTCGACGGTCTTTTTCGTTTCGACTTCTTCCTCATCATCCGTGCGCAGGCGGCTGATCAGCTTCTCGACAATGCGGCGGGTCTGGACCACCGGCGACAGTTCGCGCGAAATCCAGTCCTTGACCACCGGGCGGGCGGCTTCCCACAGGTCGTGTTCGGGATAGATGCGGCGGGCGACACCCTCGACCGACACCATGGTCTTTTGCAGCAGCACCAGTTCCGGGCGCAGGTGCATGTCGAACTGGGCGGTAATCTCGAACAGCTGCGTCAGCAGGCGGCCCATGGAGACCTCAGTGGCCTTCTGGCCGAGCACCGGTTCACCGACAGCGCGCAGGGCCTGGGCGAAACTATCGACATTATGATGGCGCGGCACATAACCGGCCTCGAAATGGACCTCGGCGACGCGCTTGTAATCGCGGCGCAGGAAACCCCACAGCATCTCCGCCAGATAGCGGCGCTCTTTCGGACGCAGGCGGCCGATAATGCCGAAATCAATGGCGGTCAGCTGCGCCGGTGCGGTGACGAACAGATTGCCTTCGTGCAGGTCGGCATGGAAGGCGCCGTGATCGAGGGCCTGTGACAGGAAGGCGCGGATCAGGTTATCAGCCGTTTCCTTGTGGTCGAGGCCGGGCAGGGTCAGGGCTTCGGGGCGGCTGAGTGGCGTGCCGGTGGCCCATTCGGTGACCAGCACGCGACGCGACACCTGATGCCACACCACGGCGGGCGCCCGCATCCACGGCTCTTTATTGATCGTCTTGCCGATTTCGTCGCAGGCCGAGGCCTCAAGACGCAGGTCAAGCTCCAGCAACAGGGATTGCGCCACGGTGGCGACGAAGGCGACCGGCTCCAGACGTTGGGTAGACGGGAAGACAAAGGCGACGATCTTTGCCGCAAGCGTCATCATGTCGATGTCGGCGGCGACGATCTCCTCGATCTGCGGACGCAGGATCTTTACCGCCACCTTGCGGCCGTCGAGCAATACCGCTTCATGGGCCTGGGCGATGGAGGCCGAACCAATGACGGCGCCGAACTCCGAGAAGATGGCGCTGACCGGCTTGCCGAGCGATGCCACGACGCTGGCCTCGGCGATTTCGTGCGAGAAAGGCGGCAGGTTGTCCTTCAGGTGGGCGAGATCGATGATGAACTGCTGGCCGAAGATGTCGCCGCGCGTGGAAAGCACCTGGCCGAGCTTGATAAAAGCCGGACCGAGTTGCTGGAAGGCGAGGGCGTAGCGTTCACCGGGTCTGAGCGTGGTTTTCTTGCTGAAAAGCGCGCGTAACAGGCCGGTGAAGGCGCGCGGGAGCGGCGGCAGGTGATGCGCCGTTTCCTTCGGTAACAAGGCATCGTAATGCAGCAGGACAAAGCCCGTGCGGAACATGCGCAGCCATGAGTTCAGGCCGGCCAAACTGTTAGGCCCAGCCTTCGTGCAGGGCGCAGACCCCGCCGGAATAGTTGGTATAGCGGGCAGATCTGAAGCCGGCCGTTTCCATCATGCCCTTCAAGGTATCCTGATCGGGGAAGCGCTGAATGCTTTCGACGAGATACTGGTAGCTGTCGCGGTCCTTGGCCACCCATTCGCCCATAAAGGGGATGACCTTGAAGGAATAGGTCTCGTAGATTTTCGAGATCACCGACGAGGTCGGGTGCGAGAATTCGAGGCAGAAGAAGCGGCCGCCCGGCTTGAGCACGCGTTTGGCTTCATTGAGCGCCACCTGCACATCGGCGACATTACGAATGCCGAAGGAGATGATGTAGGCGTCGATGGTGTTGTCCTCGATCGCCAGGTTCATGGCATCGCCGACCGACCATGAGATTTCGGGTTCTTCGAGATGCAGGCGCTGCGACTTTTCGCGGCCGGCCAAGATCATGGCCTCGTTATAATCGATGATGCGGATTTCCGCGTCCTTCGCCGTATAGCCGCGCGACTGACGGCGAACCTTGGCGGCGCGGGCCAGCTTCGCCAGGCGTCGGGCGATATCGCCGGTGCCGCCGGCGCAATCGATGATCACTTCACCGGGTTGCGGATTGAGACGGGCGCAGGCCGCGTCCTTCCACAAGTGGTGGACCCCGCCCGACATGACGTCATTCATCAGGTCGTAGCTGGAGGCGACATTTTTGAAAACATCATGGACCATCGCCACCTTTTCGCGGGCGTCGACATCCTTGAAACCAAAGGGAGAAGTGGCTGCTTGATCGCTATTTGGGGTCATAACGGGCGTTGTAGCCCGAAACCGATAAAATTGCGAAGAGGAAAAGTGGTTAAGTGTGCACTGCGACAGCGGCAAATCGCCGCCTGCAAGTGGATTAAAGAAAAGGTTTATCCACAGATTACACAGATTGCACAGATTTTCGAGATCGCGGACAGCTTGGCTCTACAGGACCAGGCGCTTTTGCTGGAGGCTTGCCGCGCCAAAATTCAACAAAAGAGCACACGGCAATTTTGAGGCTTTAAGGTAATTTATAACCTGAGAGTCCTCTACGGGCGAAAGCGCGGTGAGCGCTTTCAATTCCAACAAAATTTTGTCAAAACAAATGAAATCTACGCGAAAGCTGCAAGGCAGCACATTGTCTTTGTAAATTATGGGTAATGCCGCTTCGCGGCGAAAAGGAATGCCTCGTTCCGCAAACTCGATGGCCAGTGCCTCGTGATAAACGGATTCAAGAAACCCGCATCCGAGCGTGCGATGCACCTCCATTGCAGCGCCGATGATCGCATAGGTTTCCGGATCACGTATGTCGGTCATATCTCAAAATCTGTGAAATCTGTGTAATCTGTGGATCACTTCATTTCATCTGGTTCCGAACCAAACGCCTACATCTTGCCGTCGGCCTTGTCGGCGATACGGCGGAAGGGGCCCTTGAAGTCCGGCTGCGCCTTGCGGCGGCGATCGGGACCGACATAGTTGGCCGATTTGACCCAGCCGCGTTCGTTATTGATGACGCTGCGCAGGCGATCGATCAGGGCGCGGGCGGTCAGGGGCTTGGCGACGAATTCATTGACCCCGGCGTCGCGCGCTTCGATGACGCGGCGGCGGTCGGTGTGGCCGGTCATCATGATGATGGGCACGTAAGGGTGCGGGCTGTCGATGCCGCGGCGGATCAGCTTGGTGAATTCGATGCCATCGATGGTTTCCATCATCAGGTCGAGGATGATGACGTCGGGCCGCCAGTCGCGAACGATTTCAAGCGCCTCGGCGCCATCGGAAGCCTCACGGATCAGGGTAATGCCCATGGAGCGCAGCATGGTGCTGACGATCACCCGCATATAGTGGTTATCATCGACCACAAGCACCATAACGCGTGCAAACTGACTCAAGGCGTGATTCTCCAAGGCTCAGCCTGCCGTGTAGCGGTAATATGGGATAAAAACGCGCTTCCCGGCAAGCCCTCTGGCGGGAATCACTAGCCTTATTTGCGCAATTCACAAACTAAAGATTGATCTTTGAAAGAAACTGATCTTGATTCGCGTTTGCGGATAATAATGCGCCTCTGCGCTGCCGAAACGGGGAACTTCACCATGATCGACTGGCATAACCGGACCCTGATTGCGGGCGCTGCGGCGGTATTGATTGCCGGGTTCGGCATCGGTTTCCTGACAGATCATGCCTTGAGCGGCAATGCCAAACAAAAGGCTGCCAGCGCCACGGCTGAGGTCGGCCAGCCGGCGACGGGCCTGTTCGGCAAGATCCGCGACAAGAATGCACCGCGCGCCGGTGATCGCAAACCGGATGGCTTTGCCGTCTGGAAACAGAACCTCGATACCTCCGGCGCCGCGCCCAAGGCCTGTATCCAGTTTTCGAAACCGCTCGATCCGACCAAGCCCTATGGCGATTATGTCGTCGTGTCGCCCGCCCTGCCGTCGTCACCGGCCATTTCGGTCAAGGACGACACCCTGTGCGTGTCCGGCTTCGGTTTTACCGACCGCCGGGTCACCCTGCTGAAAGGCCTGCCCGCCAAAGGCAGTGACCAGCTCAAAGCCAATGCCGATCTTGATTTCACTTTTGGCGAGAAGCCTCCTTATGTCGGCTTCGCCGGCAATGGGGTGATCCTGCCGCGCGAGGAAGCCGATGGCGTGGCGGTCGAGACGGTCAATGTCTCGACCCTATCGTTCGAGGTCTGGCACGTTTCGGACCGCAATCTGGTGAGGAAGTCGGTCTCCGCGCCCGATCCGGTGGCCGAGGGCGAATACGATTACAGTTACGGTGAGGATTCCGCCGACGATATCGGCGTCAAGATCTGGACCGGCAAGGTGGCGGTCAAGTCCGGCAATGGTGAGCGCGTCACCACGGTCTTCCCGCTCGGCGCCGTGCTGAAAACGCTCAAGGCGGGGGCCTATGTCGTCAAGGTGCGCGATGCTTCCGGCGGTCGTGACAAGAACGACAGTGACGAACCGGCACAGGCCCGCCGCTGGATTCTCTATACCGACATGGCCCTGACCACCTACAAGGGCCAAAACGGGCTCGATGTCGTGGTGCGCTCGCTGAAGACCGCCAAGCCGCTGGCCGGGGTCAAGGTCGATCTGGTGGCGACCAATGGCGATACGCTCGGTGAAGTGAAATCCGGGGTCGATGGCCGCGCCACCTTTGCCGGTGCGCTGCTCAAGGGCAAGGACGCGCTGACGCCGAAGATGATCATGGCCTATGGCGCGGGCGACGATTTCACCGCATCCGATCTCGACCGCTCACCGATGGACCTGACCTCGCATGGCGTGGGCGGTCGCTCTGAGGATGGCGAAGCCGGCGATGGCCGGACGGCCACGGCAGGCGTCGATTCCTATATGTATCCTGACCGCGGCATCTATCGCCCCGGTGAGGCGGTGCATATTGTCGCCATGATTCGCGATCCCGAAGGCCGCATGATCAAGGACCGCAAGGGCGCCATCATCATTACGCGCCCGAGTGGCGTGGAAGCCTATCGCCTGGGCTTCGACAAGACACCGATGGGCTATGCCGGCGCCTATGTCACCCTGCCGAAGACGGCGCCGCGCGGCCAGTGGTCGGCGCGCGTCGAGCTGGAAGGCATGGACGGGCCGGCGGGCAATACCTCGTTTGCGGTCGAAGATTTTGCGCCACAGCGTCTGGCCGTCGATATCAAGGCCGATCCGACCAAGCCGTTGATGAGCGCCACGGAATCCCGTCCGGTGACGGTGGCGGCGCGCTATCTCTACGGCGCCATCGCTTCGGGCCTGCAGGTGACCGGCGAGGCGCGTATCCATGCCGACGGCAACCCGTTCCCGAAATTCGCCGACTATCGCTTCGGCGATGAAACCAAGCCCTATGAAGAGAAATATGTCGACCTGCCGGCCACGACGACCGACGCGCAGGGTAATGCCCTCTTCCCGTTCGATGCCTCTCTGGCCGGTGATACCACCGAGCCGCTGACCGTGCTGCTGACGGCCTCTGTCTTCGAGCCGGGCGGGCGTCCGGTGCGCGAAAGCCAGACCCTGCGTATCAAGACCGCGCCGCTCTATCTTGGCGTCAAGGTTGACCAAAAAGATGGCTCGTGGCGGGATGCGCCGCGCATGGCCTTCAATATTCTCGGTCTGACACCGCAGGGCGACAAGCGCGCCGTCAAGGGCGTCATGGTCAAGCTGATCTCGGAAGTCTGGGATTACGACTGGTATATTTCCGACGGTAAGTGGAACTGGCGTTCGACCCACCGCGATGTCGTGGTGTCGTCCAAGGCCTATGACCTGAACGCCAATACCGGCGCCACTTTCGAGCGCAATCTCGACTGGGGTGACTATCGCCTCGAAGTCGAAGCGCCCGGACAAGCCAGAACCGTCACGCGCTTCTCCTCTGGTTGGGGCTCGACGCAGAAGGGCACGGATGCGCCTGATTTCGTCCGCATCACCGCCGGCAGCAAGAGCTATAATCAAGGCGATACGGTCGAGGTGACGCTGAAAGGCCCGTATAAGGGTGAGGCGCAGATCGCCGTCGCCACCGATCACGTGATTGAAATGCACACGGTCACCATCGGTGAAGGCGGCACAACGGTGCGCCTGAAATCGACAGCGGAATGGGGTGGCGGGGCCTATATCATGGCCAGCGTCATGCAGCCGCGTGACCCGGTCAATGCCTCTAAGCCGCGCCGCGCTATCGGCCTCGTCTATGTGCCGCTCGATCCAAAATCGCGCAAGCTGGGCGTCAAGATTCTGGCGTCCGATCAGCCGCAACGCCCACAGACTGACAAGAATGGCCACAACTTCATCGATGTGCCGATCCAGGTTTCCGGCGTAAAGCTCGGTGATCGCGCCAAGGTCAGCGTGGCCGTGGTCGATCAGGGCATCCTCAACCTGACCAAGTTCAAGTCGCCCGATCCGGCCGACTGGTACTTCGGCAAGCGCGCGCTAGGTGTCGATTATAATGACGACTATGGCCGTCTGCTCGATCCGAATCTCGGCGCGGCTGCCCCGACCTTCGGTGGTGACCAGCTCGGCGGCGAGGGTCTGACGACAACGCCGATCCGCACCATTTCGCTATGGTCCGGCGTGGTGCAGACCACGATGGATGGCAAGGCCTATGTCCGTCTGCCGATCGAGAAGTTCAATGGCGAACTGCGCGTCATGGCCGTGGCCTGGACCGACGATGCCATAGGCTCGGTGGATGGCCGCATGATCATCCGCGAGCCGGTGGTGGCCGATCTCGCCCTGCCGCGCTTCCTGGCACCGGGCGATACCGCCTTCGCCACCCTGCAACTCGATAATACCGACGGCAAGCCGGGGCTTTATACCGCGATCATCAAAGGTATTCGCGGGCTGGTTCTGGCGTTCGAAAAGGCATTCAACCTCAATCATGGCCAGCAGGCGATCGAAACGATCCAGATGAAGGCGCCGAATACGACCGGCATCTCGACCGTGCAGATCGGCCTGAACGGGCAGGACTACAGCTTCAATGACAGCTTCAACCTGCAAACGCGTAACGGCTGGGGTCCGCAGACCCGTGTCGCGACCACATCGCAGAAGGTCAATGAAAGCTGGGCGCCCGATGCCTCGCTGCTGGCCGGCCTGCAACCGGGCTCGGCGACGGTGGAAGTGTCCTACTCGCCCTTCCGTAATATCGACCCTGCACCGCTGGCGGCCAATCTCGCCAAGTACCCTTACGGCTGCACCGAACAGGTGACCTCGGCCGCCATGCCGTGGCTGTTCGTTTCGGAATCCATGGTCGGCAAGACGGCGGCGAAGCCCGGCGCCACCGCGCTGAAGATCGCGGTCGACAAGATCCTCGATCGCCAGTCTGAAGACGGCGCCTTCGGTCTGTGGCGTCCCGGTGATGCTCAGGCAGACGGCTTTATCGGCGCCTATGCCACCGATTTCCTGCTGGAAGCCCGCGCCCGCGGCGCCTATGTGCCGCAGGAGGCGATCGACAAGTCGCTCAACGCCATGCGCGCCATGTCGCGGCCGGATGGCTATGCCAATGTCAATTATCGCCTGAGTGTGCCGTCCTATTGGAACTGGTTCGGCATATCCGGCGAGCAACTGACCAAGCAGATGCGTTCACGGGCCTCGGCCTATGCGCTCTATGTGCTGGCCAAGGGCAAGTCCGGCGATCTGGCGCGCCTGCGCTGGTATCACGACGTCCAGTTCAAGGCAGAAAAGTCACCGCTGGCTCGCGCGCAAATCGCCGCCGGCCTGGCGATGATGGGTGATCATGCCCGCGCCCGCCTCAGCTTCCGGGAGGCGATCCAGTCGCTTGGCTATTCCGATCCGAACGACTGGTACCAGACGCCGTTGCGCGATCTGGCCGGGGTCATCGCTCTGGCTTATGAATCGGGTGAAGACGATCTCGCCCGCTCGCTGACCGGACGTCTGGAAAACGCCATGAAGTCGCCCGCCCAGATGAATACCATCGAGAGCGCCTATGTGCTCAAGGCGGCGTCCTATATGCTGAAAGCCTCCGGCCCGCTGAAGATCAACGCGCAGGGGGTCAATAGCCTGCCGGGCGGAATGAATGTTCAGCGCTTCGGGGTCGGCCAGATTGCCGGTGCCAGCGTGAAGAACGGTGGTTCCGGTCCCGTGTGGCGGACGGTGACGGTGATCGGTACGGCAATTGCCGCGCCGGGTGCGGAAAGCCATGGCCTCAACCTGGTCAAGACCTTCTATAATCTCGATGGGTCGCGCCTCGATCCGTCGCATATCACGCAGGGCCAGAAGGTGCTGGTGGTGATCTCCGGCCGCTCCGACCGCACCGAACTGCGGCCGATCGTGGTCGATGATCCGCTGCCGGCAGGCTTCGAAATCGAGTCGACCCTGACCAACGAAGACGCGCAGAACGGACCGTTTGCCTTTATCGGCAAGCTGACCGATCTGAAGGTCTCCGAGGCACGTGACGACCGCTTTATCGCCGCGCTGGATGTGTCGTCGTCCGACAGCTTCAGCATGGCCTATATCGCGCGGGCCGTGACGCAGGGCGACTTCTACCTGCCGGGTGCTGAGGCCAAGGACTTCTACCGTCCGGATACCTTTGCCCGCACGCAGGGTAGCCGCACGGTGATTTCTGCGCGGTGATAAAAGAACTCCTCCTGATATCAGGGGGAGGTGGCGCTCTTGCGCCGGAGGGGGTTAATTACCGCCGCTGGGAAAGGTGAGACGCCAGATTTAACCCCACCCGTCGCTGCGCGACACCCTCCTCTGATATCAGGGGAGGTTCTATTGAGTACGATGGTCAAGCTTAAACCCCTCAACCCCGACACCCTGATCCGACCGCTGGTCAAGACCCTGATCGGCGCGATGGCGCTTCAGTGCGTGATCACAGCGGCGAACCTGATCTTCCCGCCGGATATGTCGCGGGCGCAGACGGCTTCCGCCGTGGCGCTGGACCGCAATGGCGCCTGGCTACGCGCCCTGCCGGTCGATAATGGCCGCTGGCGGATTCGTGCCGATCTCGACCGCACGGACCCGTCGTTTGTCCGCCGCTTGTTGCGGGTGGAGGATGAGCGTTTTTACTGGCATCCCGGTGTCGATGCGACCTCGATCGTGCGGGCGCTGCTCTCCAATATCCACGCCGGCAATATCGTCTCCGGTGGTTCGACCATCACCATGCAGACGGCGCGCCTGCTCAGTCCGCATCCGCGTGATTATGGCAATAAGCTGATCGAAGCCCTGCGCGCCGTGCAGCTGGAAATGCGCTATTCGAAGCGCGAAATCCTGGCGCTGTATCTAACGCTCGCGCCCTATGGTGGTAATCTCGAAGGCGTGCGCGCCGCTTCGCTCTCCTATTTCGGCCACGAACCTGAAAGCCTGACCCTGGGCGAGCAGGCCCTGCTGATCTCCCTGCCGCAAGCCCCGGAAGCGCGCCGGCCCGATCGCAGGCCGTCTAATGCCCTGAAGGCGCGTAACCTGATTCTCAAGCGCATGGCCGACGCCAATATCATAGGCTCATCTCAGGCCAGCGAGGCGATGAATGAGCCGATGGTCACCTCGCGGTTTGTGTTTCCGGTACTGGCCTGGCACACCGCCGGGCGGCTGGCGCGCAGCGTCAAAGGGTTGCAGGCGACGGTGGTGACGAGCATAGACGCCAATCTACAAACGCGGCTGGAGGCCATGGCGGCGGCGACCGCCAAGGATCAGGGGGCGAACTCTTCGGTGGCGATCATCGTCGTCGATATCAAGACGCGCGGCGTGCGCGCCAGTGTCGGCGGGGGCGGGCTGGACCGGCCGGGCGGCTGGATGGACATGACCCGCGCCATTCGTTCGCCGGGATCGGCCCTAAAGCCCTTCATTTATGGCTTTGCCTTCGAGGATGGCGTGGTGGCGCCCGATACCCGCCTGATGGATGCCCCGACGCGCTTTGGTGACTATCAGCCGGAGGATTTCGACCGGGTGTTCCATGGCGAGGTGTCGGCCAAGGAGGCTCTGATCAATTCGCTGAACGTGCCGGCCGTGGCGGTGCTCAATCGCATTGGACCGGAAGCCTTTCAGGGGCGGCTGGAAGCGGTTGGGGTGCCGTTGATCGTGCCGAAATCGGGCCTTAAGGAATCCGGCCTGGCCCTGGCTTTGGGCGGGGAAGGTATTCGGATCAGCGATCTGGCGCTGCTTTATGCGGCGTTGGGCGATCATGGTCTGGCGCGGCCCCTGGCCTATACGCTGGCCGATGAAAAGACATCCGGTGGTCAACGTTTGATGCGGCCGGAAGCGGCGGACAGGGTCATCTCGATCCTGCGTGAAAGCCCGCCGCCGGAGGGCCGCCTGCCGGGACCGCTGATGAAGAACGCCAATCGCCCGGCCTTCAAGACTGGCACCTCCTATGGCTATCGTGATGCCTTGGCAGTGGGCGTGGCCGGCGGGTATGCTGTGCTGGTGTGGACCGGCCGCCCGGATGGCGGGGCGCGGGCCGATCAGACGGGCCGTGAAGCCTCAGCGCCGCTGTTGTTCGACGTTTTCGATCAATTGCAGGCGCCGAGCCAGTTGCCGCAATCCATCGCGCCGGGCAATGCGCCGAAGGGCCTCAGGATGATGAGCGGCGACACCGGTAAGGCGTCGATCCTGTTCCCGCCGAATAATGCCACGGTCTATGTCGAGGTGAAAAGCGACGCGACGAAGCTGAACGTGGCGCGGCCACTAAAACTCTCGGCGCGGGGAGTGCGACCGGTGCAATGGTATGTCGATGGCCAGCCGCTGAAGCTGGATGGCAATGACGAATGGAGCTGGTCACCGCCGACCGAGGGTTTCTTCGAGCTGTCGGTGATCGATGCCGAAGGGCACGAGGACAAGAGTCATGTGCGCGTCAAGGCGATCCGTGGTGATGTAAGGCAGTAAGAAACCTTACTCAATCGTATGCAGGTCGCGGCCCTTGGTTTCCTTGAGGAACAGCAGTGATACCAGAACCGCCAGCAGGCCGGTGGCCACCGGATACCACAGGCCGAAATAGATATTGCCGGACGCCGCCACCATGGCGAATGACAGGACCGGCTGTAATCCGCCGAACCAGCCGGTGCCGATATTGTAGGGCAGGCTCATCGCCGTATAGCGTACGCGGGTCGGGAACATCTCCACCAGCGCCGAGGCCATCGGGCCATACAGGGCCGTTGCGGCTACCGCCAGAATGCACATCACGCCGAACATGGCCCACAGATTGGCCTTGGCGCGGTCGGCCTTTGCCGGATAACCGGCGGCGGTCAGGGCCGTCTTCACTTCGCCGGAGGCCTTGGCCTTGAGCGCCTTGATACCGGCCTTGTTGAGACCGGCGCCGGAGGGCACGTCGATCACCTGCGTGCCGATATGGATAGTGGCGGCATTACCAGCCGCGGTATCCGGCTTGTTGACATAGGGGGTGCCGATACCGGTCACCACGCTTTTGGCCAGATCGCAAGGTGAGGTGAACTGCGCCGTATTGAACAGGTCGAACTGGAAGCTGCATTGCTTCGGATCGGCCACGACATAGACCGGATTTGTCCGCTGCGCCGCTTCGAGATCGGGATTGCCGAACTTCATCAGCGCCTGGTAGCCGGGGAAGAAGGCGATACAGGCCAGCAGAATGCCGAAGATCATCACCGGCTTGCGACCGATCCGGTCCGAAAGGGCAGCAAAAGCGACATAGAGGCAGGCGGAAACGAGGGTCATGCCCATGACAAGCGTGTTCATGTCGGCCGGATCGAGCTTGACGATCGAGGTGAGAAAGACCTGGGTGTAGAAGAAGGTGGTGTACCAGACCACGCCCTGCGCCGTCATGAAACCGAAGAGGGCGATCAGCATGCCCTTGAAATTCGGCCAGCGGGTGAAGATTTCCGACAGTGGCGATTTGGCCAGTTGCCCCTGTTCGTGCAGCGCCTTGAAGGCCGGACTTTCGGCGGTTTTGGCGCGGATATAGACCGAGACGGCCAGCAAACCGGCCGAAACGATAAAGGGAATGCGCCAGCCCCAGTCGGCGAACACAGGTTCCGAAATGGTCTTGCGGGTGATGAGGATGACCAGAAGCGCCGCGATCAGGCCGAAGCCGGCCGAAGTCTGTATCCAGCCGGTATAGGCGCCGCGCTTATTGGCCGGGGCGTGTTCGGCCACATAGATCGCCGCCCCGCCATATTCGCCGCCAAGCGCAAAGCCTTGCACGATCCGCAATACGATCAGCAGGATCGGCGCCAGAATGCCGACCTGTTTGTAGGTCGGCAGCAGGCCGATGGCGATGGTGGCCAGGCCCATGACGAGAATGGTGTAGAGAAAGGTGCCCTTGCGGCCCTTCTTGTCGCCGATATGGCCAAAAACCAGTGCGCCGACCGGCCGGGCGATAAAGCCGACGGCGAAGGTGGCCAGGGCCGCTATAGTGGCCAGGGTGTCGTTCAGTCCGGCATAGAAGTTTTGCGCGATTATGGCCGTCAGCGAGCCGAAGATGAAGAAGTCATACCACTCGAAAGTCGTACCCGCCGCCGAGGCGATCACGATGGTACGCAGGTTCTTCTTTTGCGGTGTCTCTTCGGTCGTCATCCAAAATCCCTGTGTGCCCGTATTTTCGAGGCTATGGTTAGGCATTTGATCGAAATCGTGTCGGAAAACAAGGCTATTTGGTCGTGGAGATTGAAAGTAAGCAAGAACCCCCACCACCTCCCCGACAAGTCGAGGAGGTATAAGAGGAGGTCTGGCGCAATGAGAAAATTGCGGTTAAGATGCGTTAAGCATTTGCCGTGAGGGGGCCAAGATGACGTTTTCACAACCGGTTCGCGCCGCCGAAGGCCTGACCTCCTATACGAAGGTCAAGCGCATCCAATGGGGACCGTTGATCCTGAGCATTGTTGAGGGGCTTCTCGGTCTGGTCGGGGTGGTTATGCTGATCCTGGTTATCCGCTATGGCTCGTTCGAAAAGGCCGGTCTGGCCATCGATCAGGGCATTGCCTGCGTCAAAACCTGTGCACAGGGCCTGATCGCGCATAAGTCATAAAAGGCTTGATCTGAGGGAAGTGAGGCTTATAACCCCCGAAGTGTTGTTTTGAGGGCTCTGGGTCATGCTGGATCAACTGATCGAAAACAATCGCCGGTGGGCGCATCAGAAGACCGAAATCGATCCGCAATTTTTCAAACGCCTCATTGCCCAGCAATCGCCGGAATATTTCTGGATCGGTTGCGCTGACAGTCGCGTGCCGGCCAATGAAATCGTCAATCTCGATCCCGGCGAGATGTTCGTCCACCGCAATATCGCCAATCTGACGCCGCCGCAGGACGCCAACTATCTGAGCGTGCTGCAATATGCGGTGCAGGTGCTTAAAGTGAAGCATATCCTCGTCGTGGGCCATTACGGCTGTGGCGGGGTGCGGGCGGCGATCGAATCCCAGGGCGATACGCTGATCGATCACTGGCTCTCGCCTATCCGCGAAGTGGCGCACACCCATCAGCATGAACTGGCGGATATTGAAGGCGACGTGCAGAAGTTCGACCGTCTGTGCGAACTGAATGTCATCGCCCAGACGCGCAATGTGGCCCTGACGCCGATCGTGGCCAAGGCCTGGCGCGAAGGGCAGCCGCTAACCATCCACGGCTGGGTCTATTCCATCGCCAACGGGCTGGTCACCGATCAGGGCGTCAGCATGGCCGGCTTCGAAGACCGGCAACGAATCTTCGATATCTGAGGCTGTCGGAAAATTAACGACCGTCAGGTCTGGGTTACGATAAAAGTCTGATTCAAAGGCGAAAACAGGAAAGTTAATGCTGCATTAACCATGTTTTTTATGAAAAAAACATGTGAGCCATATGGGTTTCTTATTTCCTGTAAAGACCTTCTTTAACATTTACCGTCCAAATTCATGCCTGTCCTTACGTGGTTAAGGAATCTGGTAAAGTTTTGGGAAAAGACGCACGTATGGCGGCAAGCCTGGGTCTCGGTTCAGCGCAATTTGGCGGTGACTACGGTATTTCGAACACGCGAGGCCGCGTGGGCGAGGACGAAGTGCGCCAGATCCTCGAACTGGCCGCCGATTGCAAGATTCTGAATATCGACGCCTCGCACCATGATGGCGATGTCGAGCGCGTACTCGGCCGTAACTGGCCGTTTCCATCTCCTTTCAAGCCGCAAATCCGCACATTGCGCCTCGAAAACGGTCTGGAATGGCTGGAATCGCGCCTGCGCCGTTCGATCGATCATATGGGTCTGGCGCGGGGCCACGCCGCTCTGGTCGATCATGCCGAAGACCTGATGGGGCCGGATGGCGATGCCCTGTGGGCGCGCCTGGAAAAATTGAAAAGCGAAGGCCTGATCAGCAAGATCGGCATCAGCGCCACCGCCGTCGATCAACCGCTGTTGCTGGCGAAGCGCTTCAAGCCCGATATCATGCAGGTGCCGGCCTCGATCCTTGATCAGCGTCTGGTGAAGAACGGCACGATCAAGAACCTGGCCGATCTCGGTGTTGAGGTGCAGATCCGTTCGGTCTTCCTGCAAGGCTTGCTGTTCCTGCCGCGCGAAAGCCTGCCGGCCAATCTGACGCCGGTCGGACCGCATCTGTCCCGCGTTCGTCGCATGATGGCCGAAAGCGGCGCCGATCCGCTGCACGCCGCTCTGAGCTTCGCGCTCAATCTGGATGGTGTTTCGAAGGTGATTGTTGGTGTGACCTCGGCGGCGGAATTGCGCGCTATCGTGGCCGCGTCCGAACGCAAGGCGCCGAAAATCAACTGGGACGCCATGGCGCTCAATGATGAGGTGGCGCTTGATCCGTCGCAATGGTTCGCCGACCTGGGTGAGCAGGCGACCCGGCGGTTGGTGCGAGTCGCCTAAGGTAAGTCGTGGGGCCACAGGCCCCCACACCCCGGAACATAAGAGTTATTGATTGAACATAAAAGACCGGGTCCGAAGTGGCCCGGTTTTTTATGTTCAGCCTAGTAAACCCTGTGTTATGGGGTGCGGGGTCCGCGACCCCGCGTCTTCCTTCAGGAGCCCGTGCCATGCCCGAATTGCCCGAAGTTGAAACTGTCCGGCGCGGGCTGGAGCCGCATCTGCAAGGCGCGAAGCTCAGTGCTGTGCGGCTGCACCGTACGAACCTGCGCTATCCGTTTCCGGAACGCTTTGCCGAACGACTGGAGGGGGCGGAGGTTCTGCGTCTGGAGCGGCGCGCCAAGTACCTGCTGTTTTATCTCGATACGCAGGATATCTGGGTGACGCACCTCGGCATGACCGGGCGGTTTCAAGTGAACAATGCGCCTGAAGATCTGGCGCGCTATTATCATGCGGTTGCGCCTGATGAAAAGCACTTGCATTTCCAGTGTCTCGCTACCTTGCCGGGCGGTGAGGTCAGCCGGATCGACTATTACGACCCGCGCCGGTTCGGTTTCATGCTGCTGCTGAAACCGGATGAGCTTTACGAAAGCAAGTGGTTCAAGGGACTGGGCATCGAGCCGCTTTCCGGCGAACTGACGGCCGATGTGCTGCTGAGCATGGCCAGGGGTCGCAATGTCAATCTCAAGGCATTGCTGATGGCGCAGGGCGGCATCGCCGGGCTTGGCAATATCTATGTCTGCGAGGCCCTGTGGCGGGCCAGGCTGTCTCCGGACCATAAGGCCTCCGACCTGAAGCCGAAGGGGGCTGAGGCGCTTGTGGAGGGCATCAGGAGCGTTCTGGAGGAGGCGGTGGCCTCCGGCGGCTCGTCGATCAGCGATTTCGCGGCGGCTTCGGGCGAGCTGGGCTATTTCCAGCATCGCTTCTGCGTCTATGACCGCAAAGGGCAGCCGTGCCCGCGCCAGGACGGCGGGATCATCGAGCGAAAAGTTCATCAGGGACGGTCGAGCTTCTTCTGCCCGGTCTGTCAGAAATAACCGGTTTAAAAGGGTTTGATCACGAATTGGCAAGGCTAGTGTCGATAAGGGGATCACGGAAAGGCACGGAAGGCTTACGCGGCATGCCTGTGCGAAGCGCCGTCATGTCTCATCTATTTCACAGGTATGGTATCGCCCTTCGGGCGTAAGGATGTCCGCACATACATATTTCCATGTGATTCCGCCTTCTTCGGTACCTGTCCGTGATCCCCTTTATGATGTAGCGTGACGTCCACCGACACTCAAAGCTCATGTGGTTCATGGTAAAAATCTGTCGGCACATCCGGCGCCAATCACAGGTGTGAATAATTTTTACGCTCCGATCGATAAAAGCGCGTCTGCGTGCATTGACCGGGAGAACTTCATCAGTTATACCCCGCCCCCTTGAAATTCATGTCTTCGCTGCCTTTGGCGGGGACTTTTTAATCAACTGTCTCGTCCTGTAAGGTGATGAATGGCCAATAATCCCGGCGCCCGTAAAGCGATCCGCAAGATCGCCCGCCGCACTGAAGTCAACAAGGCTCGCCGTTCGCGCGTCCGTACTTTCGTGCGTAAGTTTGAAGAAGCCCTCGTCGGTGGTGATGCCGCCGTCGCCAAGGCCGCCTTTGTCGAGGCGCAATCCGAACTGATGCGCGCCGTGTCCAAGGGTGTTGTTCACAAGAACACCGGTTCGCGCAAGGTGTCGCGTCTGGCCGCCCAGCTCAAGAAGCTGGCCACCGCCTAATCACGCAAAAAGCGGCGGGCCGTTAAAACGCCCGCCGCTTTTTTTGCGCCTGTTTGGGATTGGTCGATTTTTAAAAGCCGTCAATCCTTCTGTAATTCCTGAAAATACAATACATTATTCCACGAACGCTTTGGCGGGCGAGGGATTTTTGTTGCCGATTTTACCGTCCGTTTCAGTCCTGATTAAGAACGGTCACAGCGTGAAAAATAATTGGCAATTATATGTTTAATTTCTCGTTACGGGCGAACAGGTTAGCGGAGTCAATAAAAATATCCGCTGCTGTTGATAAATTAGGTCATT
>FSVH01000190.1_pt1 | contig 27122 bp, 30 predicted proteins | sample 1637631 | NCBI WGS metagenome assembly FSVH01 (sample SAMEA3914814, study PRJEB12502) | metagenome | biome: forest; material: soil | place: USA | collected 2011-09-16 | depth 0.1 m | reverse complement strand
GATATCGCGCTCGTGCCACAGGGCGACGTTTTCCATGGCCGGCATCACGGCCGAACGGACGAGACGGGCCAGGCCGGTCATGTTTTCGGTCAGGACCGGATTGCGCTTGTGCGGCATGGCCGACGAGCCCTTCTGGCCGGGCGCGAAGAACTCTTCGACTTCCAGAACTTCGGTGCGTTGCAGGTGGCGGATTTCGGTGGCCAGACGCTCGATCGACGAGGCGACGACGCCCAGAGCGGCGAAGAAGGCGGCATGGCGATCACGCGGGATCACCTGGGTCGAGACCGGCTCGATCTCAAGGCCCATCTTCTCGGCGACATAGGCTTCGACTTCCGGCGAGACGTTGGCGAAGGTGCCGACAGCGCCGGAAATGGCGCAGGTCGAGATTTCCTCGCGGGCGACAACCAGACGCTTACGGGCGCGGGTGAATTCGGCATAGTAGCCAGCCAGCTTGAGGCCGAAGGTGACCGGCTCGGCGTGGATGCCATGCGAACGGCCGACGGTCGGGGTGAACTTGTGTTCCAGAGCGCGCTTCTTCAGCGCCGCCAGCACCAGATCGACGTCTTCGATCAGCATATCGGCCGACTTTTGCAGTTGGACAGCGAAGCAGGTATCGAGCACGTCCGAAGAGGTCATGCCCTGATGCAGGAAGCGCGCTTCGGGGCCAACGATTTCAGACACATGGGTCAGGAAGGCGATGACATCGTGCTTCACGGTGCGTTCGATCTCGTCGATGCGGTCGGCGTCGAACGGCGCGTCCTTGCCCTTTTCCCACAGCACCTCGGCGGCTTCTTTCGGGATGACGCCGAGTTCGGCCATTTTCGTTGCGGCATGCGCTTCGATCTCGAACCAGATCTTGTACTTCATCGCCGCATCCCAGATGGCGGCGGCTTCCTTGCGGGCATAACGGGAGATCATGGGGAATACCTTACTTGGATCAAACTTGGATCAAAACGATTGTCGCGGTGGGAATGGGAAGATGAGGCGGCAATGTCAAGCGCAAAAGCGTTGGCGCATGTTTCAGACGATCGGCAATTGTGGCCAAAAAATGAAGTTAATTTACGCTTTGCAGGTGTGCGGGCTTGGCGCAAAGGTTTATAAAGGGTTAATTTTCAGGCTGATTGCGAATCTGCGAAACTTGAGGGTGCTGTTGTGCGTAAGCTTTTTCTGAAATCCGGTGTAGCCGTGCTGGTCCTTGTGAGTGTGGGCATGGCCATGCCTGCTCTGGCCGACATGCACAAGCCGACAGTAAAGCCGGTTTCAAAACAGTTTCACAAAGAGTCGCGCGTCGCGGCAGAACGTACGGTCACGGTTATCCAGACCGGTACCAGCGCTGCCGAGCCGGCATCGGGTGATGTCGGGCATGTCATTGCCATGACGGCGGATCAGGCATCGGTCGCCTGTCCGAGCGGCCCGGTTGGTTCACCGGAATGGCAGCAGGTGCCGGAAGAATTGAGAAAGCACGCCATTCCCGGCCAGTGTTTTTCACGCCTTCTGATGCCGCCCAAGACCGAGCGCTATGTCGAGCATGTCATGGTGTCGCCGGAGCGCATCGAAACGCGCCGCTTGCCGCAGGTGGTCGATATGGTCGATGAGGATGTCATGGTCCGGCCCGAACGGGTTGAACGCCGCGTCATTCCCGCCGTCGCACATGTAGAGATGGTGACCGAAATCGTCCGTCCCGCCAGCTTCCGCGAGGAACGTATTCCGCCGCAATATGAAATGCGCACCGAGCATGTCATGGTTCGGGATTCGCGCCGCGAATGGGTGCGCCGCGATGCCATCCCGACCGATGCGCCGATGGTGACGCCGGGTGATCATCGGCCGCTGGTTTACCGCGCCGACGGCACCCTGACCTGGTCCGGCAAGTACGCTGATCAGTCGCAGCCCGCGCCGGAACAGGCCGATTATATCGACCCGCGCGACCAATCGGTCTGGTGTCTGAAGGTCATCCCCGGCGTTTACGAAGATCGCACCACCCGCGTCGAGGTGGCGCCCGCCAGCATCCGCCGTATTGAAATTCCAGCGGAAACGCGCCAGGTTCGTCGCACTGTGATCGATGCGCCGGAACGTTACGAAGAGGTGGTTATTCCTGCCGTGATGGAAAAGCGCCGCGTCCGCAAGGTGACTCAGGAAGCCCGCACCGAAACCTATACCGTGCAGGCCGTCTATGATGATGTCACCCGCGAGCGTATCGTCGGCGCGCCGCAACCCGTATGGCGCGAGGTTATCTGCGGCAGGAACACGTCGTCGCAAAAGGTCATGGAGATTCAGCGCGCCCTGGCCGCCAAGGGGTATAATCCCGGTCCGCTCGATGGCCAGCTTGGCCGCCAGACGGTGAGCGCCATGCAGAAGTTCCAGGCCGATCATGATCTTCCGCAGGGCCAGCCTTCGGTCGAGGCGGTGCAGATGCTGGGCGTGCCACTGGTTCCACTGCACGACTGATATTCAGAACAAAAGGGGGCGAAAGGCGCGTTCTGAGGTTCAGGGCGCGCCTTTTCCATGTCCGCCTGTAATCGCCTGCTTGAAACCGGTCTGCCAGAGGGATAGCCTTGGGCGTTTTGAGCGTCGTTTTGGAGTGCCGCTGATGTTTGATCTCAATAGTCTCGATCCGTTCATGGGATACTGGTCAGGTGAGAGCGATGTCGGGCCCAATCCGTGGACGAAGAGCGGCCAAAATCGCGGACGCTGGGGATTTCGCTTCGACGATGCCCGCAAGAACATGATTTTTGATTACGAACAGAGCGGGCCGGATGGCTCAGGGTTTGACGGTCATGGCGTCTTCTGCGCCGATCCCGACTCGGCCGACCTGTGCGGGTTCTGGTTCGACGATCGGGGGTTACCGCCGTTCCATCCGTTGCGGGGGCAATGGGCAGACAATCGTCTGATCCTGCTCAATACGACGCCGCGCGGGCAGGGACGCTGGACGCTCTACATCGAAAATGGGACGCTCAACTATATCGTCGAAAGCTGTTTGCCGGCGCAGGAGACCTATTCGGATATACTGCGCGGCCAGTATCACCGTACTTAGCGGATGGCGGATATTTCTTTGCCTGTAAGGCTTTAAGTCATCCGGACGAGGGGCATTTGGGGTGAAAATGAATATTTTGTGTCTGGTCTCGAACGGTTTCGCTATCGCCAGCGCATCAAATCCGGGCTAGTGTGCGTCATGCCGGTCTCATCCTCCCGAGCCGGCGGTAGCGTATCTGTCCCTGACCGGCGCTTTAACGCTTTGTCATTGACCGGGCTAATTTCACGAGGATTACAGTGAGCACCAGATTATACGATACGGCCTGGGTCAGTGTTGAAGGCGTAGAGCAGCCTCTCCAGGTACAAAAGGACCGGCGCAATCCGGCGGCTTTTATTGTTGGCGATTATCTGTACGATATCGACGGACGGCCTTTGGCTTCGCAGGGTACCGTGCCGAAGATCCTGAACCTGCACAGTTTGCAATCCGCCAGGGAAGCCGGTCTCAAGATCAATATCGATGTGGGGGCCGCCTATCCCGAACCGCGCGAATTCCTGAGCTAAAAAGCGCCTATTTGCTTGAGGCTGGCAACGCCTTCGCGGCCAACGATCAGATGATCATGCACCGTAATTTTCAGTGGCTTGCCAGCGGCCACGATCTGCTTGGTCATATCGATATCCCCCTGCGACGGCATGGGGTCGCCGCTGGGGTGGTTGTGGACCAGAATTACCGAACTTGACGACAGTTCCAGTGCCCGCCGCATGATCTCGCGAGGATAGGCCGGTGCGTGATCGACCGTGCCATGGCCCATGATTTCATCGGCGATGAGCTGGTTTTTCTTGTCGAGGAACAGGGTGCGGAACTGCTCGCGCGGCTCATGCGCCAGTGTCACCTTGAGATAGGAGACCAGCGCCGTCCAGCTGGAGATGACGGTGGTGCGTTTCAGCGGTTCGGCCACCATGCGGCGGGTCGCCTCGAACATCAGGGCCAGGTCGAGCGCGATATCGGCGGTCATGCGCAGGGTCTTGCCCTTGTTGTCAACCGCAGAAACCTGGAGCATGTCCTCAAGCGGCGCCGAAAGCACAGCCGGCAACCCGCCGAACCGCGCCAGCAGCGCCTTGGCCAGCGGCTTGACGTCGCGCTGCGGGATCGAGCGGAAAAGGAACAGTTCCAACAGCTCGTAATCGGGCAGGGCGGACACGCCCCCAAGCCGGGCGCGGTGGCGCAGACGGTTACGGTGACCACCGTGATCGGGCAAAACCGGTTCCGCTGTCGTATTAAAGAAACTTGCGGCTTCTTCCAGTGCGTTGTCGGCCATGATCCCCCCGGATAAGAATTAGCCCAGAACAGGCAATGGCTTGAACTGTCCGGTTGGCGAGGCGGTGAACAGTTCAACGCCGTCATCCGTCACGCCGCAGCTATGTTCGCACTGAGCGGTCAGCATCTTGTCGCGCGTCACGGCGGTCCAGCCATCGCTGAGAACCTTCACGTCCGGCTTGCCGAGATTGATCATCGGCTCGACGGTGAAGAACATGCCCTTTTTCAGCACCGGACCGGTGCCAGCCTTGCCGAAATGCAGGACGTTCGGATTATCATGGAATACACGGCCGACACCGTGGCCACAGAAATCGCGCACCACGGAACAGCGTTGAGCCTCGGCATATTTCTGGATGGCGGCGGCGATATCGCCGAACGTATTGCCGGGCTTGATCTGGGCCAGACCGAGGGCCATGGCCTCATAGGTGACATCGATCAGGCGCTTGGCCTTGGGCGCCACCTGGCCGACCTCATACATGCGCGAGGTATCGCCATGCCAGCCATCGACAATGCAGGTCACATCTATATTGGCGATATCGCCTTCGCGCAGGGTCTTTTCCGACGGGATGCCGTGGCAGACGACATGGTTGGGCGAGATACATACCGTATGCTGGTAGCCGCGATAAAACAGACAGGCCGACAGGCCGCCGTGATCAGCGATGAATTCGCGCGCCAGATCGTCAAGATCGGAGGTCTTCACGCCCGGCACCACATGGGGGATGAGCATGTCGAGGCATTCGGCGGCGACGCGGCCGGCCTTTCTCATGCCTGCGAAATCCTCATCGCTGTGGATGCGGATCGTTTCGGAGCGGAGCATGTAATCGGAATCTGTGTTCATGACGGCAATATAAACCCGCAAAGCCGCTTCTGCTAGAGGGGAAGCAGATTTTAACCGTACACGTTAAAGTGGATTTAAAGGAGTATAGCTAAGGACATCCGTAACAATGGGGGAACAGAATGCGTTATTTCAGACTATACGCGATTGGTGCGACAATTGTCATCGCAGGTGTAATGTTAGCCTTGTATCAATATGATCTGGCGACGAATTATGTGCCGGTCGAAGGGCATGTTTCTGAAATTGCCACACTTTGCCGGCTGGAAAAGACCGATCAATATATTGTGGCGCGTGAAGAGCATAAAACCAATGCCGTGCCATGCGAGATGGCTCAGGCAGCCATCCAGCCTGGTCAGAGGTTTGCAGGTTATAAAATTGTTCCGCAAACCGAAATCAGCTGGAATTACGTGTCGCCTGTCGATCATATGTCTCATACAGGTCATACGCAGCGTGATGGTGACCGGAACAAGTGGCCAGCACCAGGAAGCGTGATCAAAATCTATGCCCACAAGACCAAAGCGGCGAAGTCTGCCTTTGTTACCTGATACTTACCCACCTGAAATTTTAACCAATGGTTAACCTGCCTCTGGCGGCAGGACACGGATCAGCCTAAATGAGGCGCTACCACTGGGGTCTTAAGGTGGGCGGGAGTGAATCATGTCTGATGCGCGTATTCTGGTGTTCGGTAATGAAAAGGGCGGGGCGGGAAAATCCACCGTGGCCATGCATGTGGCTGTCCATCTGCTGCATCAGGGCAAGCGCGTCGCCTTCATAGATCTCGACTTGCGCCAGCGTTCGCTCGCCCGTTTCTTCTCCAATCGCGCCAAGTGGGCGGCGGCCAATGAAAAGCAGGTGCCGATGGCCTTCGAGCCGCACCTGCATGACAAGCCGGCCTCACTGCTGACAGTGCCGGAAGCGGAAGCCAAAGGGGCCTTCGATCGCGCCCTCGATGAAGCCATCGAACAAGCCGACTATATCATCGTCGATACACCGGGCGGCGATCACGTCCTGTCGCGCCGGGCGCATGCCGTGGCGCACCTGATCATCACGCCGATGAACGACAGCTTTATCGATTTCGATCTGCTGGGTGAGGTCGATCCAGTGACGCTCGACGTCAAGCGGCCCTCGATCTATGCTGAAACCGTGTGGAATTCGCGCAAGCAGCGTGCCGTCTGGGATGGTAAGTCGATCGACTGGATCGTCCTGCGTAATCGTCTGGCGGCTAATGAGGCGCGCAATCGCAAGCGGGTCGATGAACGCGTCCAGGCGCTGGGCAAGCGCGTCGGTTTCGAGGTTCTGGCGGGTTTGCGTGACCGGGTTATCTATCGCGAATTGTTCCCGTTTGGCCTGACCGTGGCGGACCTGTCTGCCGAGATACGGCCGGTAGCCGTGTCGCTGAGCCATATCGCCGCGCGCGCCGAACTGCGGGCGCTGATGGGATCGCTCGGCCTCGAAGCCGGCGAGGAAGTGCCGCACACGGCCGAGGATCTTGAGACGGCAGACGCCTGATGCTGTGGGTTATCGGGGCCATTGCCGTTTTTCTGTTCCTGGCCTGGGTCGGAAAGCAGTCACGTCTTGGCAAGATCGGTGTCGGACCGTGGATACGACAGTTCCGCACCCTGCGCAGCGTCACCAGCATGGGGATGCTGGTGCTGGGCGTGACCATGCTGATGCGCGGCATGGTCTGGCAGGGATTGGTGGCGTTCCTCGTCTCGTTTGTGCTCAGTGGCAGCGTGCGGTACCAGACCTATTTCCGCCAGCCTCAAGAGCCTGTCGCGGCCGCCAGCTACAGCCCGGAAGAGATCGGCGCCTATAATACACTGGGCCTGGCCATCGGTGCGGACCGAAAAGCGATCAAGGATGCCTGGAAGCGCCTGATGAAGACCGCGCATCCGGATCAAGGTGGCGATGTCGCGCGGGCCAGTGCGCTGAACGCGGCGCGGGATGTGTTGCTGAAGCGGAAACGCTGATCCCGGCGTGACGCGCACCGAAAAACAATCGGCTTGCGGTCAGGCCAGATTGTATATAAAACGCATATGAAATGTATATCTTTCATATGGTGCATCCATGGGCATAGTAAATATCGACGACGCGCTTCATGAGGAGGTGCGCAAGGCCGGGCGCGTCATGTGCCGGTCGATCAATGCGCAGGCGGAATTCTGGATGAAGATCGGCATGATCGCCGAGTCCAACCCGACGCTGTCCTTTAACCAGATCGTCCAGCAGCAGTTCGCCGAAGCCGGCGTTGACGCCAAAAATTATCTGCGGGCCTTATGATCAAGACCGAGGATGAGTTGCAGAAAATGGTCCATGCCGGCCGGCTTCTGGCATCGGTATTCAGCATGCTGGACAAGGTGCCGCTCATGGACCTGTCCACCATGGCGGTAAATGATCTCGTTGACCGGTTCATCACCGAAGACCTCCAGTCGCAGCCGGCCAGCAAGGGGCAGTACGGATACGCTTTCGCCCTTAACAGCTCGGTCAATGAGGTCATCTGTCATGGCGTGCCGTCGGACGGGAAGATCCTTAAGGACGGCGATATCGTCAATTTCGACATCACCCTGGAGAAGGACGGCTTTATTGCGGATTCGAGCAAGACCTATCTGATCGGCAATGTTTCGACGGCTGCCCGGCGTCTCGTTCGCGTGACCTACGAGGCGATGTGGAAAGGGATACGGCAGGTCCGGCCAGGCGCGCATACGGGTGATATCGGTCATGCGATTGAAAAATATGCCAAGGCGCACGGCTATTCCGTTGTTCGCGATTTTTGTGGCCACGGCATCGGCCGTGAAATGCACGAAGATCCGCAAATCCTGCATTTTGGCCGGCCGGGAAGCGGTGAGGTGCTTAAGGAAGGCATGACCTTTACGATCGAACCCATGATAAACCAGGGTACGGCGAAAGGTATAACGCTTGACGATGAATGGACGGTCGTCACGCGCGACGGCAAGCTTTCCGCGCAGTGGGAGCATACGATCGCGGTAACAAAACAGGGCTTCGAGGTGCTTACCTTGCGTGTAGATGAGCGCGTTTGAGGGCCTGACTGTTCCAAAGAAAAACCCGGTCTTTTGGACCGGGTTTTTCTTTGGAACGTGTGCAGAAGCCTATGATCAGGCGTCGGGCTTGATCACCATACAGTCGAGATGCTTGGCTGAGATGCTCTTGCAGGCGGCAGAGGCCTGTGCCTTGGTAAGGGTGGCGAAGCGTGTGCGATACCAGCCGTTATCATTCTTGCTGATATCGGTGGTGCCTGTAGCCAGGTGCTCGCTGAACTTCGATTTCATCTTCTTCGCCCAGTCATTGGCCAGAGCCTTGTCCTTGAAGGCGCCGATCTGGACGGCATAAATCGCCGTCGGGTCTTTCTTTTTCTTGCCCTTGGTCGCCTTATCGGCCAGTTCGGCCTTTTTCGATTTGGCGGTCGGCCTATCGGCGACAACAACCTTGACAGCCGGCTTCTTTACAAGGGCCGCCGTATTGGTGGCGGCGCTCAGGGTCTGGACCACGGCCGGTGCCTTGATGGTCGAGCTGGTGCGCTGAACATCGGCATCCATCGCATTGGCCTGTTCGCTGCCCGCCAGGGTTTCACGCAGTTGTGCATCGCTGAGCGGCGAACTGCCGCCGACGGTCTGACCATTATCCGCCAGGATGGTGTAGGGCGTCGGGCCGTCAGGCATCCGCGCTTCGGCATCCATGGCGCGGGTGAATTCATTCTGCGCCACCTCGATCTTCTCGCCGCGGTCACGGCGGGCGATAACCTCGAAACCGGTGTTCATCAGGGCGGTGACGTGTTCGCGGCGCTGGGTTTTGTTCGAACCGCCGAGCATGACGGCGATCAGGCGGTGATTATTGCGCACCCCTGAAGCGACGAGATTATAGCCGGCGGCGTTGGTGAAGCCAGTTTTCATGCCGTCGATGCCCGGCATGCCGCGCAGGGGGTTGTGGTTGACATAGGTGCGGCCGCGGAACTCCTGCGAGGGCAGGTTGAAATAGTCATAATACTGCGGATAATCGCGCATCACGGCACGCGCCAGAACCGCCAGATCGCGGGCGGAAGACAGCTGGCGCGGATCGGGCAGGCCGTTGGCGTTGACGAAACGGGTCTGGGTCATGCCGAGATCCTGGGCCTTGATCGTCATCATGGCGGCGAAACGCTCTTCGGTGCCGCCGATCTTTTCCGCCAGGGCCACGGCCAGGTCGTTGGCCGAATAGAGGGCGATGATCCGCATGGCGGTATCAACATCGATGGTATCACCCGGCTTGAGATAGACCTTCACCGGCGCCTGCGAGGTAGCGCGGGCGCTCATGGTGATCTGGTCGGTCGGCTTGAGTGTGCCGTGCGCCAGGGCGTCGAACGCCATATAGAGAGTCATGATCTTGGTCAGCGACGCCGGATAACGAGCCGAGTCGGCGCGCTGGGCGTAGAAGACCTCGCCCGATTGCGCATCAACGACGATGGCGGCATAGCGGGCATTGTCGGTCAGGTCCTGGGCGCTGGCCGCCAGCGGCAGGGCCACCGTCAAGGCAGCCGCCAGCATGAGAACAGCCGCTTTCACGCTTTTGCTCCTGGTTGAAATTGTCTCGCCAGCCCGTTTAAATATCCGCCCGATCATACGCATTAAAAGCTTTCCTCAACTCGTTACACACGCGATTGCACAATTCAGATTCGCCGCCGGACGCACTCATAAAATAAGAAAACAATGTGTTCTCAATGTGAGCGCTATAACATCATAACGTCAGAGGGTTATTCTGTCGTGAATTTTCCTTAAGCAAACCTTAAGCTCACCGCATCGTGACCAGTCGGTTCGTATTTCGCGCTGGTTATGCGGGCTTCACCATGCGAGACAACCACCACGTTCATCAAGATGCCAAGAAACTCCCATATGAGGAGAATCTGGTCGCTTTGCCGCCTGTAAACTTTTTGTGCAGTGCAACATAAAGCTTGACCATATGCTGCACTTGCGTTATATCAGCTTCAACCGGGCAGAAGGTCCGATATCCAAGTCTAGCGTTCAGGGATGTCGGGGATTGGCCCACGCATCATATGAAATAGGAGTTACCCATGTCGGAAGCTGCTGAAACTGTAAAAGCCACTGTTGAAAAGTTCACCACCGCCGGTAATCAGGCGTTCAAGGACGGCGTTGAAAAGACCCTCGCCGGCATCAACGAAGCCAATGGCCTGGCCAAGGGCAATGTCGAAGCCGTCGTCGAGAGCCTGACCGCCGCTACCAAGGGCGCGGAAACGGTCGGTGCGCAAGCCATGGCCTTCTCCAAGAAGAACTGGGAAGAAGCTGTGACGGCCGCCAAGACGCTGCAAGGCGCCAAGAGCATTCAGGAAGTCATCGAGCTGCAATCGAAGTACGCCAAGTCCTCGATGGAAGCCTATGTTTCGGAACTGAACCTGATGACCGAAACCCTGTCGGCCTCGTTCAAGGACACCTTCAAGCCGATCAACGCGCGCATGACTGCCGCTGTCGAAAAGTTCCAGTCTTACCGCTAGGTCATTCTGGCCGCTAAATGCTAATCCGACCTTCGGGTCGGATGAATTTAAAGCCCCGTGCCTTGACTGGCGCGGGGCTTTTCCTATCTGGGCTTTCCCGGTGTAATTTGTCTGTCACGGGAAATCGTAATCTGTGATCGGATTGCGCCATGTTTTTGAATTTAGGCACTTAACAGCGCGGCCATTTGGACTATCTTGTAATAAAGCGACTCCGCCATATCTATTAGCGGAGGGTGCGACAGGCGCCGAAGGCACAGAACACTTTTTGAGATGAGACGGGTTTTGATAGAGCAACGACCAGAAACGGTCCATGAAACGATCATGGCGGCTGACAAGGGTACGGTAACGCGCCCAGGCCAGGCGCCCGGTCTGCTGATCGACACCAAGCCCAAACCGCAGAAGCCCTCACTTTATCGTGTTCTGATCCTGAACGACGACTACACGCCAATGGAGTTTGTTGTTTACGTGCTTGAGCGTTTCTTCAATAAATCGCGTGAAGAAGCGACCCTGATCATGCTGCATGTCCACCAGACAGGTGTGGGCGTTTGCGGCGTATATACCTATGAGGTAGCGGAAACCAAGGTGGCGCAGGTCGTTGATATGGCGCGCCGTCATCAGCATCCGTTGCAGTGTACGATGGAGAAGGACTGAAGTTGTGCTGATGACAAAAATGCAAAATGCTCATCAGCATCCGCTCCAGTGTACGATGGAGAAGGATTAGGGACACAGATGGCCGGGATTTTATCTGAATTCTGTCAGCAGAATTCAGATCAGGTTCAGACTGAAGGGGTCAATATCGCATGGTTAATTTCTTAAACCGCGCGTTAAGAATTCAGGTCCAGAGTTTGAGTTGAGTAACAGCGTTTTCAAGTTTTATCGGAGGTCGTCATGCCGTCATTTTCCAGCGCATTAGAAGAGACCCTGCACCGCGCAGTGGGTCACGCCAATGCCCATCATCATGAATATGCGACGCTTGAGCACCTCCTGCTGGCCCTGATCGACGATGTCGATGCCGCGGCCGTCATGAGTGCCTGCAACGTCGATCTGGCCAAGCTGCGTACCGCGCTTGACGCCTATATCGAAACCGACCTGAAATCATTGGTCGAGCCGCAGTCGGAAGAAGCCAAGCCGACGGCCGGGTTCCAGCGTGTCATCCAGCGCGCGGTGATTCACGTCCAAAGCTCGGGCCGCGATGAGGTGACGGGGGCCAATGTACTGGTCGCCATCTTCTCCGAACGCGAATCGCACGCCGCATTCTTCCTGCAGGAACAGGAAATGACGCGTTATGATGCGGTCAACTATATCGCCCATGGCATCGCCAAGAAGCCCGGCGCTTCCGAACCCCGCGTCGTGCGCGGCGCCACGGAAGACAATGCCGGCTCCGAAGACAAGACCAAGGGTGGTTCCACCGATGCGCTCGCCGCCTATTGCGTCGATCTCAACGAGAAATCGCGCCACGGCAAGGTCGATCCCTTGATTGGTCGCGCCGCCGAGGTCGAACGCGCCATCCAGATCCTGTGCCGCCGCACCAAAAACAACCCGCTGCTGGTCGGTGATCCGGGCGTTGGCAAGACTGCCATCGCCGAAGGTCTGGCCAAGAAGATCGTTGATGGCGAAGTGCCTGAGGTTCTGGCCGGCGCCACCATCTACTCGCTCGACATGGGTACGCTTCTGGCCGGCACCCGCTATCGCGGTGACTTCGAAGAGCGCGTCAAGCAGGTCGTCAAGGAACTGGAAGCGCACCCCAATGCGGTCCTGTTCATCGACGAGATTCATACCGTCATCGGCGCCGGCGCCACGTCCGGCGGGGCGATGGATGCGTCCAACCTGCTGAAGCCTGCGCTTGCCGCCGGTTCCCTGCGCTGCATGGGTTCGACCACCTACAAGGAATACCGTCAGCATTTCGAGAAGGACCGGGCGCTTGTCCGCCGTTTCCAGAAGATCGACGTCAACGAGCCGACGCTCGATGACACGATCAAGATTCTGCGCGGCCTCAAGCCCTATTATGAGACCTTCCACCACCTGAAATACACCGACGCCGCCATCAAGTCGGCGGTGGAACTGTCGGCGCGCTACATCACCGACCGCAAGCTGCCTGACAAGGCCATCGACGTCATCGATGAAGCCGGCGCCTTGCAAATGGTCCTGCCGGAAAACAAGCGCCGCAAGGTGATTGGTCCGAAGGAAATCGAATACGTGGTCTCCAAGATCGCCCGCATCCCGTCGAAATCGGTTTCGCGTGACGATACGACGGCCTTGCGCGATCTCAAGATCGACCTCAACCGCACGGTCTTTGGTCAGGACGAAGCCATCGAGCAACTGTCAACGGCCGTCAAGATGGCTCGCGCCGGTCTGCGCGATCCGCAAAAACCGATCGGCTGCTACCTGTTCTCCGGTCCCACCGGCGTCGGCAAGACCGAAGTGGCCAAGCAACTGGCGGCGACCATGGGTGTCGAACTCCTGCGCTTCGACATGTCGGAATATATGGAGCGTCACACCGTCTCGCGTCTGATCGGCGCCCCTCCGGGCTATGTCGGTCACGATCAGGGCGGCCTGCTGACCGATGCCGTCGATCAGCAACCGCACTCGGTGGTGCTGCTTGATGAAATCGAAAAGGCGCACCAGGATATCTACAACATCCTGTTGCAGGTCATGGACCATGGTCAGTTGACGGACGCGGTCGGCAAGAAGGTTGATTTCCGCAATGTCATCCTGATCATGACCACCAATGCCGGCGCTTCGGATAACCAGAAGAACTCGATCGGCTTTGGCCGTGAGAAGGTGACGGGCGAGGACGAACAGGCCATCAAGCGTCTGTTCACGCCGGAATTCCGCAACCGTCTCGATGCCATCGTGACCTTCAAGCAACTGAAGCCGGAAGTGATCAGCCAGGTTGTCCAGAAGTTCATCATGCAGCTGGAAATGCAACTGGCCGACCGTCACATCTCGATCGAACTGACCGACGAGGCGGCCGCCTGGCTCTCCGAAAACGGTTATGACGAACTGTATGGCGCCCGTCCGCTGGCCCGCGTCATCCAGGAAAACATCAAGAAGCCGCTGGCCGACGAGATCCTTTTCGGCAAGTTGGTCAAGGGTGGTCATATCCTGGTGAAGCTGGCCGAGGGCAAGATCGCCTTCGATATCACGCCCTCGCAAAAGGGTGGTGCCGACAAGGCCGGTTCCAAAGCCGAAATCGTCGAGTAAGGGCAGCAGGGGCGCAACCTCTGCACCCGATACGCTGACGGCTAAATAACAAAAGCCCTTCGGTGCAAACCGGAGGGCTTTTGCCTTTCTATACCTCCCCGACTTGTCGGGGAGGGGGACTGCACGACACCGCGCAGCGGTTAGATGTGGTGGTGGGGTATCTTGCTTCACATACTAAGGAAATGGTCTGTACAGGAATCGCTCGGTTCATCAGGCAAATAAAATCGCCCGGCAAATTCAAACGGTCGCCACGCAGATGCCTTGAGCATCACATTCAAATTTTCAAGCTTTTGCCCTTCTTTCGCACAGGCTGCATGATTGGCGACGACGGCCCAACGACCTTGCCGCATCATTAAGAGGGTGGCCAGACGCCAGGTGCTAACATCATGGCGCACTTCATCGTCCAGTATGATCACATCTTCGCTGCCGTCGTGATCGATATCGGTGACCATCGCCGTGCAAGCTTTCGGGGCATGATCTATAAAGCAAGGCGGCAGCCCCTGAAACTCCGGCTGGAGCGCTGGTTCACGCACGAGTGGTTCTGTACTCGGGGGCAGGACAATGGAGCGATTGGTGAGGGCAGTCGCCAAAGATGAGGGCATGGGTTTTGAGGACGGCAGCAATTTGATCTGTGCCAAGTACGGCACCATACCACGTGCTTGGCTTAGGCCAGATGTGGGGGTAGGAACGCTATTCTCATTAACAAAGCAATCACTGTTGAAGAAATTCACCGCATGGCCATTTATCCACGGCACGTCGATCTTTTGTGCGTAGACCTTAAGGGGGGTACTATGAGTACTTGCCTGGTCGACTGCGCATAGACCGTTTATTTTAATTGCTTTCCATTCCAAGCCGTCCTTTTGATAGACCATTAACCTGTGCCTTATGGCGGGTTTGATATAGAAATCATCAGTGCCGACGGTGTGGTTGTCGAGAATAATCTCCGGCCGCTTATCACCATTCAAATTTGCCATGCTAAGACGGCATTCACCCGTCGAGTATTTGTAATTTTGAGGCGGTAGCAAGCACGATAGTCGGTAGCGGTAAGCTTGCCAGAAGCTTTCTGGAATGGCTTGGTCAGGCATCAAATCCTGTCTCAAGGTTTTGCCATCAAGCGGCATCCGCAATTCAGCGTAGCGAGTTTCCTTTTCCTGAACGTCTTCCCAATAGAGATGACCGCCACCGAGTTTGGATACATGACCCGCTTCGAACCATTGGTTCTGAACTGCCACCGATGTCTGACGAATTTTATCCGTCGCGCCATGCTGTTCAAAATCGCGCAACGCATCTAGTCCAGTCTGGCCTGAACGTAGTTTCAGATATCCCCAGTCAGCACGGTCCAGCGGGATAAGGCCCAGGTTTATTCCGAGTGCTTCAGCCGGTACGCAGATGGCCGCAATACAAGCCGCAGGGACGTAATTGGCGGTGACGGTGTAACCAACAATAGCGACTACAATTACAACCAATCCCCTGAATAGCCATTTCATATTAGTTCCCCCATTTGAGCTTAAGCTACCAGAGATTTAAGGTGGCGCCAGTGTCTATTAATTCACGCCTAAGCCTCGCAATCGTAACCGCATCACCTACATAAGCTCCAGCACAAGGAGCGCCGCATGATACCCTTTTCCATTCTCGACCTGTCGCAGATTTCCGAAGGCAGCAGCACGTCTGATGCCTTGGCCAATTCGGCGAAAATGGCGCAGAGCGCGGAAGCGGCCGGTTATCATCGCTACTGGCTGGCCGAACACCACGGCATGCCCGGCATCGCCTCGGCAGCGACTGCCATCGTCATTGCCCATGTCGGCGCGGCAACAAAGACCATCCGCATCGGTTCTGGCGGCATCATGCTGCCGAACCATTCGCCGCTGGTGATCGCCGAACAGTTCGGCACGCTCGAAGCGCTCAATCCCGGCCGGGTCGATCTCGGCATCGGCCGCGCACCGGGCACCGACATGATGACGGCGCGCGCACTACGTCGCAATATGGATGCGGGCGTTGAGAGCTTCCCGAATGATATCCTTGAGTTGCAGCATCTTCTTGGTGCACCGGATGAGGGGCAGCGCATCCTGGCCGTGCCGGGCATGAACTCACAGGTGCCGATCTGGCTGCTTGGGTCTTCGCTCTACAGCGCGCAACTGGCGGCGCAACTGGGCCTGCCTTACGCCTTCGCCTCGCACTTTGCGCCGGAGTTGCTGTTCGACGCGCTCCAGCTTTACCGCACCCATTTCCGGCCGTCAGCGACGCTCAACAAGCCAAAGACCATGGTCGGCGTCATGGGCGTGGCGGCGGACAGCGACGCCGAGGCGGAATATCTCTACACCTCGATGCAGCAGTCCTTCGCTAACCTGCGCCGCAATGTCCGCACACCGTTCCCGAAGCCTTCCTACGACGCTGTGGCCAGCCTGACGCCTGACGAAAGTGCCATGATCGACCACATGCTGCGCTACGCCATGGTCGGCTCGATGGCCACCATCGAGAAGCGCCTCGGGACGTTCCTTGAACAGACCCAGGCTGATGAACTGATTATCTCCATGCCGATCCACGATCTCGCCGCGCGTCTGAAGTCGGTAGACTTGTTCGCTGGCCTGCCGTTTATGCAGAAGGCTTAGTAGCTTTTGAAGTCAACGTCAGCCTTGCCCTGTCTGGCGCTTTCGCCATTACGCTCATCATCCTGAACATCGAAGATGGAATCGCCTACTTTCAGGTCGTTCCAATTCGGCTTTTCCGCGGACACATTTCCGACCTTAAAGGCGCTGATGGCTTCTTCTTTCAGATGGCCTGCATTTCCGAGACGCAACCAGACGCCTTCTTTTTCGGTATAAACATTCACCCATGCTTCGTAGAGCAGAATTATTTCCGGCTTTCCGTCATTGTTCAGGTCGGCAAGCGCGGTGTCACAAGGTGGTAACTCCACATTGCGGAAGCATTCAGGCGTGAATTCATCGGCATCGAAGGTCTGCGCCAGGAAACTTTTTGGAATAATTGCGCCGGGCTGAACCATATGAATCCTGCCAGCATCCGGCTTGACGACTTTGGGTGGCGGTGGTGGAGAGCCCCAGCGGAATCCATCTGGCATGGCAGCTGAGCTGGTCGCCGCCTTACGTATTGCATCCGTCTTGCCTGCCTTGTTCAAGCGCTTCAGTTCTTTCAGCCCATAAGTCCCGGTCTCGAAACGCAGCACACGCCAGTCGAACTTGTCTGGCGCTACCTTGCCACTATTGACACGACCAGCTTGCGATTGCGCACTGAGGCGATAAGGATCAGCGATTGGCGTCAGTACACACAGACAGATCAGCGCCATGATCACCGCCAGAGCGATATTGACTGGCTCCAGCAAGGCCAGCCAGCGGCCTTTAGGCATAAAGGCCGCCACGGCATAGCCGATGCCATATAAAACTGCGATGACCACGCCGACCAGCGCCATGACGCGTTCCGGCGTCAGGCCATATTGCGCGATCCGCAGCCAAAGCGAATAGGCCGCCAGCCCGGCGAAGACCAGCAACAAACCGCAGGCAATCCGCGCCGACCAGCGCAATACGATATGCACAGGACGCTCTTCATTGCCCTGCTGATAGGCGGCATTGATCAGCAGAACCAGCGCCACGCAGCCGGCCAGCAGCGAGGCCGTCGCCGCCTTGGTCTTCCACAAGGGTTCCAGCCCGCTGAAACAGAGCGACACAGCGAACAGCAGCCCGATCACGGTAATCACCGGCAGCAGCCAGGACAATACGCCTAGCACCAGTGCGCGGAAATTGTGCATCAGCTTCGTCTGGACATCGCCGAGATTGACCGAGGCGGCAATCGCCAGTCCCGATACCGGCCAGGCGAAATATTCATTAGTCAGCAGGTCTTTGAACCACGAAAAGCCGATAAAACCGAGGAGGGCGGCGCCGAGCCACAGGATAGCCCAGAACAAAACCGTGAAAAGACCGCTCAGGGCCAGTTGCACGCCGCGTTTCCACGGTTCGTCGAAATAGAGGCTGTAAGGCGCTATCGGTTTTCCGCTCTGGTCGGCTGCGGAGATCAGTTCGTGCGTGATGAAAAGCAGCGGATAGATCAGGAAAGACAGGTTGAGAAAGAACGGATTGAAGTCCGGCGTCAGGCTGTGCGCCGCGCGGTTCCAGGCGATTAGCGCGATCAATCCCAGGGCGATAACGCCCCAGATCGCCAGGCTGAGCCGCTTCATGGCGCCAGCCCCGGCCCACAGGATAAAGGCGCCGAGGATCAGCGTGCTGGTCAGCACCTGCGCCCACAGCGGGGTCTGCTTGCCTTCGAGAGAGTCGAAGGTCTTGATCAGGAAGGCGATGCCGAGTCCAAAAACGAGCCCGACCACCAGCCGGACAATCAACGCTTCATTGGGTTTGAGCTGCGTATTATTCATGGCGTTTCCCCCCCGCTTTGCATAAGGGTTAACACGAAAACCGCCGGATCGCTATATCCGTCCCCCAAACCTTAAATACGGCCCATGGTGGTCTGAGCGTTATAGATCTGCTGGATCGGCGCGTTATCCGGATCGAGCGCGATCATCCGCCACTTGCCGTCGGTTTCTTCAAATCGCGCCGGGGCCGCATTCGGGCTGGAATACATGTCGTTAAGGAACTTGCGCGTCACGGCGCGGAAGGGAATGCCGTGGAAGACGAACAGGCATTTGCCGGTTTCGCGGTAATCATTGACGCAGGCATAGACGCGATCGATGACCGAGCCGAGCGGTTCGGCATCCCAGGGATAATGCTTGCCGTCGACATCGGCCTGTGGATTCATATGCTCGCGCATGTCCTCGCGATGCTGATGCACTTCGTCGATCGTCATGCCCTCGAATTGACCGAAATTGCGCTCGATCAGCCGGTAGTCAATCTCCGGTTCAAGTCCGCTCGCCGCACCGACGATCCGCGCTGTTTCCAGAGCACGGGAAAGGGGGCTGGTGATGATTTTGGTTATCCCTTCGCCGGCCAGAATCTTCGCTGCCACATGAGCCTGCGCGCGGCCGGTATCGTTGAGCGGGATATCGGTCGAACCCTGGAGGCGCATCTGCACATTCCAGTCGGTCTGGCCATGGCGAAGAACGTAGAACGTCATTACAGTTTTGCTTTAATTTGTGCGGCCAAGGCATTCAATTCATTGATATCCGTCATCTTGCCGGCAGCATGTGGCCGCTCCGCCTGATCATCCCATACCGGCAGGATGTGGAAGTGAATATGGAAGACCGTCTGACCTGCGGCTTCGCCATTGAACTGCATGATGCGGATGCCGTCGGGCGTCAGCGCGTCACGCACGGCCCGGCCGATGGTTTGCGTCTGGACAATCAGGTTTTGCAGGTCTGCGGCAGGAATATCGAACAGATTGCACGCCGCCACCTTGGGGATCACCAGGGTGTGGCCCCTGGTTTGCGGGAAGGCGTCCATGAAGCTTAAAATTCGCTCGTCCTCATAGACCTTCGCCGAGGGAATATCGCCGCTCAGAATCCTGGCGAAGATGTTTTTCGGGTCGTATTGGGCGGAAAGGCTCATGATTTACCTGCAATTTGTGCTGATTCCGAGTTTAGAGGACTATGATAACAAGGTGAAGAGGGGTAATAGCTCGGCAATGATCAATCTCATCCTTGTTATGCTGGGGGGCGCTTTCGGCTCGGCTGCGCGCTATGGTCTCGGACTGGGCGCGAAAGCCTGGTGGCCCGGTGTTTGGCCTGCGGGCACTTTCGCGGCCAATGTCATCGGTGGCCTGTTGATGGGCCTGCTGATGGGCCTGTTGCTGGGGCCGCTTAAAGGTCTGTTCGATACCGAACGCGCCCGTCTGCTGCTGGGTGTCGGCATGCTGGGCGGTTTCACCACCTTTTCTTCGTTTTCGCTGGAGACGGTGCAGATGCTGGAGCGCCGCGCCTACGGGCTGGCCGCCGGCTATGTGACCCTCTCCGTTATCCTCTCTGTCGCCGCTGTGGCTGTCGGCATGATCCTTATCCGAAAGTTTGCCGCATGACCGTCAAGGAAGTCAAAACCCTCTATATCACCGATGGCGAGGACGGTATTCGCGTGGACCGTTTCTTCAAGCGCCGCTGGCCGCATATCAATCACGTGCAACTCAACAAGCTGCTGCGTTCCGGCCAGGTGCGTGTCGATGGTGGCCGGGTGAAGGCCGATACGCGCCTCGCCACCGGCCAGACCATCCGCGTCCCGCCGCTGCCGGACGCGCCCGATGTCGATCAGCAGAAGCGCGAACGCGCCATGTTGTCACCACAGGAAATCCGCTTCGCCCATTCGCTGGTGCTTTATGAGGACGAGGACGTGATCGCCCTGAACAAGCCGCATGGCCTCGCCGTGCAGGGCGGCACCAAGACCAAAAACCATATAGATCGTCTGCTGTCGGCCTGGGGCGAGGGGCTGGAACGTCCGCGCCTGGTCCACCGCCTCGACCGCGATACCTCCGGTGTGCTGCTGCTCGGCAAGTCACCACAGGCCGCCGCACGTTTGTCGGGCGCCTTCGCCAAGCGCCGCGCCAACAAGACCTATTGGGCGCTGGTCGTAGGCAATCCGAAGCCGGAAGACGGCTATATCGACACCCCCCTGATCAAGAAGGGCTTCCACGATCGCGAGATTGTCCAGCCGGCCGAACCCAACGAACCGGGCGCCGAACAGGCCGAGACCGAATACGTGACCATATCCCGCGCCGGCCCGCGTGTGACGTGGATGGCGCTTCGTCCGCATACCGGTCGTACCCACCAGCTTCGTGCTCACATGCAGGCTATCGGCCACAGCATTCTTGGCGATCCGAAATACGGTAATGAAGCCAGCGGGCAACTTTCCGAAGGCCTGGGCTTGCAGCTACACCATCGCCGGATCGAGCTGCCGCATCCGACCAGCGGCACCCTGATCGTTGAGGCCCCCCTCGATAAGGTCATCAAGGCCGGCTTCGACCGCTTCGGCTTTGATGAGCATGAGGCGGAAGTCGATCCGTTTGCTAATCAGAAGAAAAAGAAACGATGAGTTTGCGTCTCGCCGTATGGGATGTTGACGGCACATTGATCGATAGCCGCTCAAGCATCTTTCGCGCAGCGGTCGAAGCTGCCCATGCCATCAATATTGATCCGCCGACCTATGATCAGGTGCGCGCCATCGTCGGGGTGTCGCTGTTCGACGCCCTGGCCATGATGCGGCCTGATCTCGATAGCGAAACCATTGCGCTCTACACGCACGAATTTCAACAGGCGTTTCTGCGCTTCCATGCCGATCCCGATTTCAATGAAGACCTCTATCTTGGTGCCGAAGATACCCTGCGTGCCTTGAAGGCCGAGGGCTGGCTGCTTGGCATGGCCACCGGCAATTCGCGCCGTGGCGTCACACGCACCGTCGCCAAGCATGGCTGGGGCGACCTGTTTGACGTCACCTTCTGCGCCGATGACGGCCCTTCCAAGCCGCATCCGCAGATGCTCCAGCGCAATCTCGATGCGCTCGGTGTTGCCACGCATGAAGCGGTGATGATTGGTGACGCCAGCCATGATATGAAGATGGCCCGCAATGCCGGAGTCCGGGCTATTGGCGTCTCGTGGGGCTTCCATACGGTCGAAGAACTGCAAGCGGCCGGCGCCCACGATATCGTCCATGATTTTACAGAACTGAAGACCCTGCTGGAGCAGTTCGATCCGCAAGTTTTGCCTGAAATTAAACGCGCAAGTTATTGAAATGACATACGAAGCCAAAGCGCCTGACAAGAAATCCGATTCCCTGGGGTTCCGTCCCAAGCGTTTCTGGGGTGGTACAGCCACCATGGAAATTGAAGGGGGCGTTTCGGTTACCCTTGATGGCCGGCCCGTGAAGACGCCGAGAGGCCAGATACTCGTATTGCCGAACGTTGCCCTGGCGCAATTGGTCGAGGCAGAATGGGCGGCGGTGGGCGAATATGTCGATTACGAAGCCATGCCGCTGACGCGCCTGGGCTTTGCCTCGGTCGATCGTATGGGCGAGGTGCTGGATGACACCCTGGCCGAAGTCACCCGCTATTCCGAAACCGACTTGCTGTGCTATCCGGCAGAATATCCAGCGGCCCTTCAGGCGCGCGAAGCGGAAATCTGGACACCGATCCTGAGCTGGATTGATGCTGCGCTCGATCTGCAATTTCAGCAGAACCCCACCATTATCCATCAGCCGCAGCCGAAGGAAACGATCCGCCGGGTTCAATCATTGATCGCCAATGCCACGCCCTGTGAGCAGGCGGGAATCATGCTGGCCATTCCGTTGCTGGGATCGGTGGTGCTGGCCCTGGCTTTATGGCGCGGTCACCTGAGTGGCGAAGCGGCCTTTAATGCTTCGCGCATCGGCGAGGACTTCCAGTCCGAAACCTGGGGAGCCGACTCCGAAGCCGCCAAACGCGCCGCAGGTATCCTAACCCAGGCACAAAGCCTCGATATCTGGTTCAGGGCGCTGGTCTGACTGGTTTAAATACGGGCCGTAATATCGTCTGTTGTGTCCGGCACAAAGACAATGTTCCCGTTATCCAGTTCCGCCTGACTGATGCCGCTGCTAAATTTCAGGGGATAGTCTTTATAGCTTTGCATCTGCATATCGAGTTTCATCTGTTCGAGCGATCTATGATCGAACTGGTTGGCAAATTCCATGAGCTCGGCATAGTCGGTATTTGTCAGGTCAATTTCCTGAATCACCGCACCGGAATCAGTGGCTTGCCGTATGGTTTCATCTAAGCGTTCAATGACTGTCATGGTTATATCCTCCATTGTCAGGAGTATGCCCGCACCGGGTGTTAAAACGCTATGGAGAGCGGGTGTGCAAATAATAAGTATAAGAACCAATTGTATAATGACGCCTATCAACCGCCTTTCTTGAACGGTGATGCCTCTTCCTCAAGCATTTGCATCTGTTCAATAACCGCCTCGCGTTCGCGCTGCAGATAATCTTCAATCGGCGCACGCAGGCGTTTGTCGCGGATATAGTGCGCCGAATAGACCGGGTTGGGCAGGTAGCCGCGTGACAGCTTATGCTCGCCCTGGGTACCGGCCTCGACCCGCTTCAGGCCGCGTGCAATGGCGAATTCGATGGCCTGATAATAGCAGACCTCGAAATGCAGGAAGGGGATATCGATCAGGGTGCCCCATTGCCGGCCATAGAGCGTATCGCCGCCGATAAAGTTGATGGCGCCGGCCACCGCCTCATCGCCCTGATAGGCGAAGACCAGCGCCAGTTGATTGCGCATGGTCTCGCGAATGCGGCTGAAGAATTCCCGCGTCAAATAGGGCGAACCCCACTTGCGGTCATAAGTGCTCTCGATAAAGCCGTACATCTGGTCGAGATGCCGCTCGGTGATCTCCGCGCCGACATGCCAGCGCAGATCAACGATTGACTGGACGTCGCGCCGTTCGCGCCGGATGACTTTGCGGCGGTTTGACGAGAGGGCGCCCAGAAAATCGTCAAAGGTCGCATAGCCGCTATTGTCCCACCAGAACTGTTGATCCTGGCGTTGCAGCAGACCCATCTCCCCCATCATCCGCCACTCGTCCTCGCGCGGGAAGGTGATGTGCAGGGAGGATAGCTTGTTGGTCTCGCATAGTGACATCGCGGCTTTCACAAGCGCTTGCCTTACCTCCGGATCGGGCGAGATCAACCGCGCGCCCGTCACCGGCGTGAAGGGGATAGCGCCTTGCAGCTTCGGGTAATAGTCACCGCCGGCCTGTTCATAGGCGTGGGCCCATGACTGGTCGAAAACGTACTCGCCCATCGAATGGTATTTGACGTAGAGCGGCATGACGCCCCGCACCACGCCATTTTCATCGTTCAGCGCGATATGCACCGGCTGCCAGCCGCTGGCCTGATCAACACAACCGGTCGCTTCCAGGGCATCGAGATACGCGAAGGAAGTGAATGGGTTATCGTCATCCCTTAAACCGTTCCATGCGTTTTCACCGATATCACTGATCCGGTTGTGCAGGCTGAGCGTCAAAGGGGAGGAGGGGGAATGGGGCATGGGGGCTATATGGGCATCTGCCGCGAAATGGCTACGGCAGGTGGCCTGATATTACCGGCGGTCCGTCACTTCGATAAAGGCATCGATTTCCACCGCAAAGCCAAGCGGGATCTTGTACATGCCCACGGCCGAGCGGGCGTGCTTGCCGGCATCGCCCAATGCCGCGACCATCAGGTCCGAGCAGCCATTGATGACCTGCGGGATATTGTAGAATTCCGGGCCGGCCTGCACGAAGGCATTGAGCTTGATCACCCGCACGATGTTATCGAGATCGTCGCCGGCCGCCGCCTTCATCTGGGCCAGCAGGTTGATGGCGCACAGGCGAGCGGCTTCCACGCCCTGTTCGACGCTCACATCAACACCGACTGTGCCCTTGATGCCGCCGCTGGCGTCATTCGACAACTGGCCGGAAATATGGACGTGATTCCCGGTGCGGACGAACGGCACATAGTTGGCGACAGGCGCGGTCGGGACGGGCAAGGTGATGCCAAGGGCGCGCAGACGGTCTTCACATTTCGACATGAGGGGAAATCCTGCTATCATAAGGGTGTTGCGCCTGATACCGGCGCGGGCTGGCGACAGGTATAACCGATTTGCCTTCCGTTCGGCCACCCCCCATCTTTACCTTTTGTTACCTTCCCCTTCACCTCAGCTTAAGAGAGTCCATGTAGATTGAAGGCAGCAAAAGCCGGGCACGCAAAGCGACCGATTCGGCAGAAACGACTGATGGCTACGGGGTCAGAGAGCTGACATGTTTGAAGGTTTGGGTATGATACAAAAGAAAGTTCTCATTGTTGAGGACAACGAACTCAACATGAAACTGTTTCACGACCTGCTCGACGCGCAGGGCTACGAAACCTTCCAGACCGGCGAAGGCCTGTCCGCCCTGACGCTTGCCCGCCAGCACCGCCCTGACCTGATCCTGATGGATATCCAGTTACCGGAAATCTCCGGCCTCGAAGTCACCAAGTGGCTGAAGGAAGACGATGAGCTGTCGCACATTCCGGTGGTGGCCGTGACGGCCTTCGCCATGAAGGGCGATGAGGAACGCATCCGTGAAGGCGGTTGCGAGGCCTATATCTCCAAGCCGATCTCCGTTACCCATTTCCTCGATACGGTTCGCCGCTACCTGGGATAAATTATGACCGCGCGCGTCCTGATCGTTGACGACATCGCCGCCAATGTGCGCCTGCTCCAGGCCAAGCTGGAGGCGGACTATTACGAGGTCCTGACGGCGTCCGACGGCCGCACGGCCATTGCCACGGCTATCGCCGAACAGCCGGATATCATCCTGCTTGATGTCATGATGCCGGAAATCGACGGCTACGAGGTCTGCCGCCAGCTTAAACAACACGCTGAGACCCGCCATATCCCCATTATCCTGATCACGGCGCTCGATGGCCGCGAGGATCGCCTGTCGGGGCTGGAAGCGGGCGCCGATGACTTCCTCACCAAGCCGGTCGATGACGTCGTCCTGATGGCGCGTTTGCAGGCTCTGGTGCGGCTCAAGCAGATGGTCGATGACCTGCGTTCGCGCGAATCGACCTCGCGCCGTGCCGGCCTGATCGACAATGAACTGTATGACCGCCAGATATCGGCCACCGGCAATGTGCTGGTTCTCGACGACAATATCCGCCAGGCCGAGCGCCTGATGCTGCAACTGGGCGAAGATCACCGCTGCGCCTATGAAACCGATCCGGCGAAAGCGCTGAAGATCGCCGCCGGCCGGGTCGATCTCGTTGTGCTCAACCTGACCGCCAAGGCGTTTGATGCCCTGCGCTGGGTGGCGCAACTGCGCACCAATGAAGCCACGCGCCAGCGGCCGGTGCTGGCTATTATCAATGCCGATGAACGCAAGGTCATGCTCAAGGCGCTGGAACTGGGCGTCAATGATGTGGTGCCGCGCCCGATCGACATGCTGGAACTGCGCGCGCGCGCCAAGACCCAGATCAGACGCAAGCGTTACGGCGATTTCCTGCGCGATACACTCGATCGTTCACTCGAACTGGCGATCACCGATCCGCTGACCAACCTCAACAACCGGCGTTTCCTCGATCATCATCTCAATCTGGCCATGGCCCGCCATATCCGCGGCGCCGGAGAGGATGTGGTATCGGTGCTGATGCTCGATATCGATTTCTTCAAGCGCGTCAACGATACCTATGGCCATGATGCCGGCGATGAAGTGATCCGCGAATTCGCCCGCCGCCTCAGCCTCAATGTCCGCGCCATCGATATGCCGTGCCGTTTCGGGGGCGAGGAATTTGTGGTGCTGATGCCGGGCACCGACCAGCCAGACGCCCTGCATATCGCCGAACGCGTCCGCTCGCAGGTGGCTGACATACCGTTTGTGCTGACCGATGGCCGTTCGCTCGATGTCACCGTGTCGGTCGGTGTGGCGACGTCGCAGGGCGTGGGCGATTCGCCGGAAGGCCTGCTCAAACGGGCCGATGAGGGCGTCTATGAGGCCAAGCAGTCCGGCCGCAATCGCGTGATTGTTAAGGCGGCGGCCTGATTAATTTGTACTTCCCACAAGTGGGGAGGGGGGCGACGTGCTTGCGCGTTGGTGGTGGGGCCTGCTTAGGATGAGATTGCGCTCTGACGAATTACGCAATTCATGTCACGGTAATCGTTCCTGCATCACACGATGAGAAGCCCTTTATAATTCATGCGTTACCTTGATTATTGCACCATTATCTTTTGATATCCAAATCTCTGCCACCCCGCCTTTTTTGTTTTTCTTTAGCGATCCTTTGACGATCCAGACCCCTTCCTGAGTTAAGGTAGCGGTAAATGGCCTTTCGGAGATTATCAATTTTTCACCATAAATTGACTTCAGTACCGCCTCTGCAATTTCAATAGCTACATCGGCTGACTGCACATAACCATCGGTCGGCTTATAGTTATGGGCCGCGCTATACTCAGGCGCAACGACAAGTGATGCAGCTATGAGGATGGGAACGAGAACTTTAAAATTATTGTATTTTATTGGCATGGTTCGCCTTGTTAAATTCTAGACGCAAAAAAGCCGCGCCGAGTATAGGGGAACTCAGGCGCGGCTTCCTTAAAAGCCCTCCGGCGGGGGGATGCCGAAGGACAAACTTAGCAGAGGGCTAGATTACTTAATCTTGCCTTCTTTGAATTCGACGTGCTTGCGCACGACCGGATCGTACTTCTTCAGCACCATCTTTTCGGTTTTCGTGCGAGCGTTCTTCTTCGTCACGTAGAAGAAGCCGGTGTCCGCCGTCGAGTTCAGGCGGATCTTGATGGAGGCTGGCTTTGCCATGACTTAAAGTCCTTAAGGTTCGGGTGCGGACCAAAAACATCTGTCATGG
>FSVH01000094.1_pt1 | contig 27444 bp, 25 predicted proteins | sample 1637631 | NCBI WGS metagenome assembly FSVH01 (sample SAMEA3914814, study PRJEB12502) | metagenome | biome: forest; material: soil | place: USA | collected 2011-09-16 | depth 0.1 m | reverse complement strand
GTGTCCGCCGTCGAGTTCAGGCGGATCTTGATGGAGGCTGGCTTTGCCATGACTTAAAGTCCTTAAGGTTCGGGTGCGGACCAAAAACATCTGTCATGGAACGCAAATAAACGAGAGGGGCGGAAAATACTCACAGAACGTCATAAGTCAATGGACAAATGACGCTGACAGGCGTTTTTTCGCTGCAAGACCGCCATAGACGCATTTTTGCCGTGAAGGTCAAGCTATCTGCGCGCCATTCCGCTGTTTTCGAGACAAAACCCATGAAACGACTTCTCACCGCTGGCCTTTTTGTCTCCGGACTGATTCTCGCTATGCCGGCCTTCGCCGCCGACAAGCCGACCGGCTATCAGTCGCCTGTGCCCCTCAGCCTGAGCGCGGCCGCCGGCGAGACCAATACGGCGAAATCCGATCCGCTGACCGATGTCACCCGCGTCGATCTGGTGGTGCAGCTCAAATGCGCCGACGCCGGCTGCGCCACGGCGGCCTTCGGTCTGTCGATAGATGACGAGCAGGGCGAAGCGGCGGCCCTGACCTTTACCGCGACTGAGGACGGCAAGCTCCAGGCCAAGGTCACCAAGGTCGGCGGCACGGGGGAGGAGGCGGTCCATGCCTATGCCATGTCGCCTAAGCCGGGGGATAATTTCGACCTGCGTATCCACTGGAGCAACGGCAACCGCGTGACCTTCGATCTCTATGGCAAGAATCCGGTCACGGGACTGGAAACGCTGGAAAGCCATGACGTGCAGCTTAACGCGGGCATCAAGCAATTGTCGATGCGCGCCTCCGGTGGTGATCTGACACTCGAAAAGCAGAACTACACGTTCCGCTAGTTGCCCGCTAATTGCCCGCTAGTCTGCCGAAATGCTCTGTGGCCGCCCTCTCGTGTGATGTTTTTAACACGAGCTGGCTCAGCTTTTGCGAGACATCGCCAATGCGTTGGCAACTCTTGCGTAAGTTGTCATTAAAAGTTAATCGTGGTTAACGAGGTGGCGTCGTATATTGGGGGCAGACGAGGGGGGGGAAGGCTTTAATAAGCCATGCAGTCGTCTGACACGATAATCTGAATATGGGTTTAGCCTGTCAGGACGAGGTCGTTTGACGCTGTAGATGTCACGCAACGACAGGCAGGGGGCTGTTGTGTGCGGTCCATTTCACCGTTTGCTTACAGCCGGCTTGAGGGGGATGCCATGGCGAACAGGAAACTGATCAAAGACAATTACGACCTGAAATATCAGGACGGTTCCCTGGCTTTTGTCGAAGGGCTCAAGGCACAGCCGACCCCGCATCTCAACAAGCCCGGCGACTATTTTGTTCTGGATGGAGACGCCCTGAAGGAAAAAGACGGATCGACCTGCGATATTGATGATGTACTTCGCCTCATCAAAGGCAGTGGATGGTCTGGTTTTGACAAGTATGTACTGCGACCCTATTTCGGTCACCGTCTCCCGGTTGCATCGGTGGTGGCCGGAGGCAGTGAGGCGCAGCGTCAGGCCGTTATATCGGGCATTTCACCGGCGCAAATGATTGTGCAGCCGTTGATAGAACAGGAGAACCAATTTCCCGGCGTTCCGGAATTCGGCGCTTTTAATGACCAGATTTTGCGAGAGGGCAGTTTCGCCTGGGCTCTGGCTATTGTTCGTAATTATGACATTCTGCTGAAGGAGCGGTTCGACGCGGCCGGCGATGGTGAAAAGAAAATTTTCAGCCGTCTCTTGTGGGGGCTACTAGCCATATTTCTCTTAAGCAATATCATGGATGCGGGGCCCCTGATGGCGTGGCTTCATACGCATTGGTCAGGCTTTCCAGTGCTCCCGGCGTGGCCTTCGATCGCCGTCCTGCTTCTGCGTGGCTTCGCGGTGGTGTTGACGCTGGTTTTGGCAGTCGGGCTGTATTTGCTCACCTGGCGTTGTCATTTTGATGCGGACAACAGGTTCAAGAAGGGACTGGCGGCATTTCAGAATATTACCCGGCAATCGAGCCTGCAAATTGGTGGATTGATTAATGCGCGCCGGGAGCAATTGGATCAGTTGCACAGTGACCTGTGGAGTGCCGCCATTATGTTCAAGGAAGTGCATTGGGCGGAAGATGCGAAAAAAGAGCACGCCACGAAATACCGGCTATGGACGCGCACACGAAGCCGGTGCATCCGCACGGCCATGTGGGTCAATGGCCGGCGGAAAAACTTAGACGATCTCTTGGTGCATTTGCATAACTACATCCTCATGGGTTATGCCGCTCAAACCGCACGCGCCGAATTCGAAGCGCATTACAGGATCAGTTCCTGGGTGCCGGCACATGGAGGATGGCGTCTGCTTTTCGAGCATTGGGTCGCTCGTTTCTGGGGGGATTTGGGCTGGGACAGGTTGATTTTCGTCAAGGCCGTATCCTGGACGCGCCTGTGTAAAGTGATTCTGGTTCTTTTAGCGGCAACCGGGACCGGCGTCTTTTCGATCTGGCTGGTATGGCTTCGTTATGGCTACAGCCCGGTTGCCACATTACACCAGGGCTGGTCTGAATTGACCTGGATGTTTTTAGGCCTGAAGCTTGTCGCTCTCGCTTTACCCACAGGTTTCGGCTTGTGCTGGACCTATAGCCTGGTTGCAAAGCTGGAAACGCCAGATGAGCCGAAACTGATCATCGAAAACATCAAGGGGGCCATGCCCGACGAAAAGTATACAGCTTTGCAAGTTCTGGAAAAAGCGGTAACGACCCTTGTCGAACACGACGCCAATCGTCTGCTGACCGAAGAAGACAAGCATCACTGATTGCCGCTAAGGCCTATTTCTTCTTTTTCTTCTTAGCGTTCTTGGCGCCTTGCGGAATGAACCCCTTAGGGCGGCCGCCGGTCTTCGGGCCCGGTTTGCCGCCGCGGGGCTGGAAGGTCTGACCGGCCCGCATACGGACGCCCAGGCGGGCGCGCGGCGCATTCGGATCGGCCGCTTCGGGTTCGCTCAGCATCTTGAAGACCAGTCCGCCGGTGATCGGCATGGCCTCCATCAGCTCGACCTCGATATTGGTGCCCAGACGCCAGCGCTGGCCGGAGCGCTCACCGATCAGGGCGTGCTGAACGTCGTCATGGACATAGTAGTCGTTGCCCAGCGATGACACCGGGATAATACCATCCGCACCGGTCTCGGTCAGTTTCACGAACAGGCCGAAGCGCGTCACGCCGACAATGCGTCCCTCGAAGGTGGCGCCCACCTTGTCCTGCAAGAAGGCAGCGATATAGCGCTCGATGGCCTCGCGCTCGGCCTTCATCGAGCGACGCTCGGTTTCGGTGATATGCTCAGCAGTGTCCTTGAGCGTCTTGATCTCGTAATCGGTCAGGCCGTCATCGCCTAGCTTGAGGGCGCGGATCAAACCGCGATGCACCACAAGGTCGGCATAACGGCGGATCGGCGAGGTGAAGTGAGCGTAGTTGTCGAGATTGAGCCCGAAGTGGCCATAGTTTTCCGGCGAATAGTGCGCCTGCATCTGGGTTCGCAGCACCACCTCATTGATGATCTCGGCGTGCGGACCGTCCTTTTGGCCGTCGAGCAGGGCGTTGAAGCGGTCGGTTTTGGGCGCCTCGCCCTTGTTCCACGGAATGCCGAGCGTTTGCAGGAAATCGGCCAGATTGCCGATCTTCTCCAGCGAGGGCGCTTCGTGGACACGGAAGATCAGCGGCGTCTTGTGCTTTTCTAGCGTTTCGGCGGCCGAGACATTGGCCTGAATCATCATTTCTTCGATGAGCTGCATGGCGTCGAGCGACTTGCGCGGCTCGATCTTGATCACCCGCCCTTCCGCATCCAGCGTGATCTTGCGTTCCGGCGAATTGATATGCAGGGGCTGGCGGATATTACGGCCGCGTGTCAGGCAGGCGTGGGCCTCCCACAGGGGCTTGATCAGGGTTTCCAGCAGCGGGCCGGTCTTGTCGTCCGGATTGCCGTCAATGGCCGCCTGCGCCTGCTCGTAGGAGAGCTTGGCGGCCGATCGCATCAGGCCGCGCACGAACTTGTGGCCTATCTTCTTGCCGGCGGCGTTGAACACCATGCGCACGGCCAGGGTGGCGCGGTTCTCGCCTTCCTGCAACGAACACAGGCCAGAAGACAGCACATGCGGCAGCATGGGTTCGACGCGGTCGGGGAAATAGGTCGAATTGCCCTTATCGCGCGCTTCTTTGTCGAGCGAGGAACCCGGCGTCACATAGTGCGCCACGTCGGCGATGGCGACCCAGACGACATAACCGCCGGGATTGGCCTCGTCTTCATCCTTGTGAGCGTAAACGGCGTCGTCATGGTCCTTGGCGTCGGAGGGGTCGATAGTGATGAAGGGCAGGTCGCGCAGGTCGGTGCGCTTGCCGAGGCCAGGCGCCTTGGCGGACTTTGCCTCAAGCTCGGTATCGGCATTGAAGCCGATCGGCAGGCCGTGGCTGTGGATCGACATGATCGAGGCGACCCTGGGTTCGTCCTCCTTGCCGATGACTTCGATCACCTTGGCCGGCTTCGGGCCATAGCGGGTGATGCCGCCTACCGGTGCGGCCACCACCACATCGCCGTCTTCCAGCGCGTCGAGATTGGTGCCGGTGAGCGTGTAGTTTTCCTTGGTTTTTCGATTGACGGATTCCAGCCGATATTCCGTATGGTCCTTGCGCTGGCGGCCGATCCGCACCACGCCGACCACTTTCGGCGCGCCCTGGTCGAGCACCTTGATCAGGTGTGCCACCCAGCCATCCGAGGCCTTCTCGAAGCGGGCGAAGATTCGGTCACCGACCGTCGGCGGCGTCTGCACGGCGGATTTCTTCAGGGGGGCGAGGCGGGCCAGCGGCGCCTTGACCTTCTCGTCAGGTTTCCCCCATTGCACCCAAAGCTCGCCGTCGATATCTCGTTCCACCACTTCGCAGACGCCGGTATCGGGCAGGGCGCCGACAGCGCCAAAGGTCTTGCGACCGCGCTTGTCGAGCTGGCCGGCTTCCGAGAGATATTTCAGGCGCTGGCGCAAAAGCCGGCGGTCGTCGCCCTTCAGGCCGAACTGTTTGGCCAGGTCGCCAACATCCAGCTCGCGATTGGCGGCCAGCGCGTCGAGCAGGGTCTGGTCATCGGGCAAGCCTCTGGAGACCTTGGCGATGGGGGATTTCGGCGGCTTGGCGGCACGGGGCACGCGGGGGAATTTGCTCATAGCCATAATGTAAGGGAGACTCACGCCCTAGGCCATCCCCCGTGCTGCAATAATTAAGAGAAAGCGGCCGGTGGTTGATCGGGCGGTAATTGCATCAGGGTGAACCAGTATTGCTCGATGCGCGACACGATATCGTCATAGGTTTCGGCATCCAGCGGCTTGGTGATGTAGCCGTTGGCATGGTGGTCGTAACTGGCGGTCACGTCCATATCGGCGCTGGAACTGCTGAGGACAATGACGGGGATGCGCTTGAAGGCTGGGTCTTCCTTTACCGTTTGCAGGAAGTCCTGGCCGTGCATGTGCGGCAGGTTGAGATCGAGCAGGATCAGGTCCGGGCGTAAGGCGTCGGCGTGCTCGCCTTCGCGGCGCAGGATGCTCAGGCCCTTTTCACCGGTCTCGGCCACCACGATATCGCTGGCCAGGTTGGCGCGTTTGAAAGCTCGCCGGGTCAGGACCGCATCGCCGCGATTGTCCTCAACCAGCAATACCTGCGCGGTGCGCGCCCTGTCTGCGATCCGGCTCATGCAACTTTTCCGTTCCTGTATACTTAACATTAGGTGTCCGCTATTTTCGACAGGCTCGCAAGCGCTTTTCATAAAGACCGGTGAGTTCAAATTCAGGACTTACCCTGGGGTTGCGCTTTGCTGTAAACCTTGCTTTTTAAACGCATGGCTCCGGTTCGTGTTATAGGCGCCGGAAGGACAGACCGGAGATAATGACCGGTAGAAGGTGGGGATATGGATCATGAAATGAGCAGCAACGGATTCATGCCGCACGGCTACTGCTTCTTGTGGCAGCCGGGCGTCCTGTGGCTGCATGTCCTGTCGGATCTCGGCATTGTCCTGGCCTATCTGGGCATTCCGCTGGCCCTGATCTACTTCGTTCGCAAACGCAGGGATTTGCCGTTTCAGCGCGTTTTCGTGCTGTTCGGCGCCTTTATCCTGCTGTGCGGCTGCACGCACCTGCTGAGCATCTGGGTGTTGTGGCATCCGAACTATATTTTCGAGGGCTGGGTCAAGGCGGCGACGGCGGTCACCTCCATCGCCACCCTGATCATGATCATTCGCCTGATGCCGCAGGCCCTGGCCTTTCCCAGTCCGGCGCAGCTCGAAGAGGCAAACGCCAAGCTGGAGGCGCTCTATCGTCAAAGCGAGGAAAACAGTCGGGCGGTCATCGACAATGTGCTCGACGGCATTATCACCATCGACGAACACGACCGTATTCGTAGTTTCAATGCTGCGTGCGAGGATATTTTCGGCTATCAGGCCAGTGAAGCGATCGGCCAGCCGATCTCGCTGCTGATGCCGGACCCGACCTATACCGAACACGCCCGTTATGTCAGCGAATACCTGCCGGTCGACGCCGGCGCGCGCGAAGTGCAGGCGCGGCGCAAGGACGGTACGGCCTTTTCCGCCGACCTGTCGGTCAGCGCCTTCGAGGTTGACGGCAAGCCGCATTATACCGGCATCATTCGCGACATCACCCGCGCCAAGCAGGCTGAGGCGGCGCGGCAGGCCCTGCTGCGCCGCCTGACTGATTCGAATACCGAACTGGAGCGCTTCGCCTATGTCGCCTCGCATGACATGCAGGAGCCGTTGCGCATGGTGCTCAATTTCAGCCAGATCATTACCAAGGATTACGCCGACAAGCTCGATGATGATGGCCGCGAATACCTCAAGATCATCGGAGATTCGGCCGAACGGATGCGTGACATGGTTCAGGACCTGCTGGAATATGCCCGGCTGGACAAGGAGGGCGCGCGCTTCGGTCAGGTCGACCTGCGCGCTGAACTGGCCCATGTGCTGGAAAACCTGCGCAACCTGACGAAGGAAAGCCAGGCCGTTATCACTTATGACCGGCTACCGGTCATTTCCGGCAACGGCGTGCAACTGATGCGCCTGATGCAGAACCTGATCGCCAACGCCATCAAGTATCAGAAGCCCAAACGTCTGCCGGTTATTCATGTCGGTTGCACGGACGAGGGGGATTACTGGCAGATATGCGTGCGCGACAACGGCATGGGCATAGAAAAAACCTTTATCGACCAGATATTCGAGCCCTTCCGGCGACTGCACAGCTGGGACGGAATCCAGGGCACCGGTCTCGGTTTGTCGGTGTGCCGGAAAATCGTCGAGACCCACGGCGGCCGCATCTGGGCGGTCTCCGAGCCTGATCTCGGCAGTACCTTCTTTTTCACCATTCCGAAAAACAACAAATCCGCGTAACCTGTCAGCCTGGGAGTACAGACAATGGTCAACCTGCTTATCCGTGAAGGTCGCCCGGCCGAAATCATGCTGGTCGAGGACAATCGCGGCGACGCCCTGCTGGCGGCGCGTGCCTTTCGTCAGGCCGAAATTGAAAACAACCTGACCGTGGCCGATACCGGCGAGAAAGCCCTGACGATGCTTAAAGGGGCTTTAAATCAGGAGGGCGAATACGCCCTGATGCGCCTGCCGGATATCATCCTGCTGGATCTCAACCTGCCGATGATGAGCGGTCAGGACGTGCTGGCGGCGATCAAGAGTGATGATGACCTGCGTCATATCCCGGTGATCATCCTGTCGAGTTCATCGGCGTCGCCGGATATCTCCGGCAGTTATGGCCTTCACGCCAACGCCTATATCGTCAAGCCGCTCAACCTGGAAAATTTCAGTGACGTGGTGCACTCGATCGAGCAGTTTTTCTTCATGCTGGCCGTATTGCCCATGACGGACTAGGTCCATGACGGGCTAGGTCTAAACCGAAATATTGAGAACGCGGCCGGGCAGAACGCTTTGGGCGGAGGTGGCGCCATCTACAGCCTGCGCGCTTTCAGCGGAGGTGGTTTTGACGGCCTTCAGACTGCCGCCGAAGGTCACCGCTGTTTGCCGGCTGGGATCGCTGCCGGCGCTGACATCATAAGGTCCGGATTTGGGATGCGCCGGATCAATATGCTTTTTGGCATAATCGACGTCCGTGCAGTTCTTGCAGTTGAACCCATTGACAGTAACGGGATGCGGGTAATCGCCGCTGATCGACATTCTGTTCGCTCCGAAGCCTGATCATAGTAATACGCTCCAGGTATACAGAGGGTTACTCTCTATTTCGAAATCAGTGAGGCGGCGATATTGATGGTCAGCGCCAGCACCGTGGCGTTGAAGAGGTAAGCCGAAACGCAGTGGATCAGGCCGATCCGGCGCATACTGGTGGTGGCGAAATCGACGTCCGCCGTTTGCCCGGATGTGCCGATGACGAAGGCGAAATACATGAAATCCATATAGTTGGGCGTTTCGGTGCCCGGAAAAATCAGGCCGGGCTTGCCTTTATTGCGTGGCAGTTCGGCGTAGTAGCCGTGGGCATAGTGAAAAGCGAAGGCGATGTGGATGTAGGTCCAGGAGCTGATCAGGGTCAGGCCGGAAAGACCGATATGCCAGGTCTTGACCGGATTGCTGACATCCTGCGTTGTCGCCAGTTCACCTACAATGGCCACAAAGCTCAATATGGCCGCCACGATCGACAGCAGCAGAATCACTCCTTCGCCATCGTCATAAAGGTGGGCATGACTTTTCAGGGTATCGTGATCGGCGGTCATCATGGCTTGCAGCGCCAGGGCGACATAGAGGAGCGTGAAACTGTTCCAGGCGATCAGCGCGACGGTAACGCCGTTTAACGGTGTGAGAAAAAGACAGCCGGCCAGTACGACAAGCCCTATGACAACTGATAGAATCAATTGCGGCTTGTGGCGCAGGTAGCGGATAACGTGAAGATCTAGGAAGCCGGTTTTTGCGGGGATCATGCGACTCTTATACTTGTCAGTTGGCGGGCCTATGTTAGGCTCTCCGATCCGGCGTTTGTCAATTTTACCTTTCCGGGGAGGAACAGGGTCTGTTTATGGCGATCAGTTTTAAGCATGGTATCGATTTGCCGCAATCCGCGCATCAGGTGTTCGGTCTGCTTGCCGACTATTCCAAGGTGCCGCTGTGGCTGAAGCGTTGTGAAGGCGTGGCCAAACAGGGTTCCGGGCCGAACAAGGTGGGTGACAAGCTGCGTTACGCCTATTGCGAAGGCGGGCGCCACGGCCTGATGGACGGGGTGATCACGGCTTATGAAGAAGACCGTCACATGGCTTACCGCTACTACGACAAGATGATGCAGGTCGTTGTCGAATTCAGCATGGAGCCGAATGGGGAAGGGACACGCCTGACGCATTTCATCGAAATCACGCCGCATTCCTTCATGGCCAAGCTGATGTCGCCGCTGTTCAGGATACGGTTGCCGAAGCAAACCCTGCAAACCATGGAAAACATCCGCGCCCTGCTGGCCAGGGAAGCGGCTTAGAAGTTTCTTGTACCTCCCCGCCTGCGGGGAGGGGGACCATGGGCGTAGCGAATGGTGGTGGGGGCCTTTCTGCTCAACATTAAAATTCGGCAATGTTTCGCCCACGGTGCTCGACACACGCGCCAAAGAGGTCTTTAACTGGCACCAACTCGTAACAAACGCGACAGGTTGGTCCATGTTCCTCAAATCCAAATTCACTGCTGCGCTGCTGGCCGGTTCGGTCTCGCTGGCGGCGCTCTGTGGCGTGGCTCACGCTGCCCCGCTGACCTATACAGACATGGTCAAGCTCGATCGCATCAACAGCTTCAAGCTCGATCCGACCGGTCGCTATGCCGTGCTCAGTATCCGCGTCACCGACATGGACAAGAACAAGGGCGTCAACTCGATCTGGCTGAAGGATCTGACCCAGCCGACCAAGTCTGAAATCAGGCTGGCCGTTTCCGAAGGTGGCGCTGCCAATGCGCAGTTCGGTCCGGATGGCACGATCTATTTCATCTCCGGCCGCGGCGAAGGCGGCACGGATCAGGTGTGGAAGACCGATCTGACCGGCGCCACCGCCACGCAGGTGACGAAATTGCCGCTCGACGTGCAGGCCTATCAACTCACGCCTGACGGCAAGGGCATCGTTGTCAGTCTCGCTGTTTTCCCGGAATGTAAAGGCAGCGAGATCGCTTGCACTGTCCAGAAGCAGACCGACCGCAAGGCCGACAAATCCTCCGGCACAGTCTACGACAAGATCTTCGTCCGCCACTGGGACACCTGGGCCGATGGCACACGCAATCACCTGTTCTATGTGCCGCTGGCGGGCGGCGATGCCGTCGCCCTGACCGATGGCTATGACGGCGACGTCCCCTCCAAACCCTATGGCGATGAAGGCGATTACACCATTTCGCCGGATTCGAAGACCGTCTGGTTCGCCGCCCGCGAAGCGGGCAAGTCCGAGCCGTGGAGCACCAATTTCGACATCTATTCCGTGCCGGTCAGCGGCGGCGCCCTGACCGACCACACGGCTGACAACAAGGCCTGGGACGGCACGCCGCGCGTTTCGCCCGATGGCAAGACCGTCGCCTATCTGGCCATGAAGCGCCCCGGCTTTGAGGCCGATCGCTTCGGCATCATGCTGATGGGCGAAGACGGCAAGGCCCGCGAACTTGCCCCGGACTGGGATCGTTCGGTCGCCGGCATGCAGTGGGCGAAGGACGGCAAGAGCCTGCTGGTCGATGCCGATGACGTCGGCAAGCACATCCTGTTCCGCGTTGATGTGAAAACCGGCAAGGTGACGCCGCTGACCAGGAATGGACACACCAGCGCCTACTCTGAAACCCCGCGCGGCATGGTTTTCTTGCAGGACAACCTCAACCGCCCGTCGACCTTCTATCAGGCCAAACCGAAAACCGCCTTCCTCGATGACGGCGCTACCAACCTGACCAAGTTCGATGCGGTGCTCGATGGCCTGACCACCGGCCAGTACGAGCAGTTCAGCTTCAAGGGCTGGAACAATGAAGACGTTCATGGCTATGTCATCAAGCCGGTCGGTTATGAAGAGGGCAAGTCCTATCCGGTCGCCTTCCTGATCCACGGCGGGCCGCAGGGCTCGTTCGGCGACGGCTGGTCCTATCGCTGGAACCCGCAGACCTATGCCGGCGCCGGTTATGCGGTGGTGATGATCGATTTCCACGGCTCCACCGGCTACGGCCAGGCCTTCGAAGACGCCATCTCCCAGCACTGGGGTGATCGCCCGCTGGAAGACCTGCAAAAGGGCTGGGCCTTCGCGCTTGATAAATACAAGTTCCTCAACGGTGATCGCGCCTGCGCGCTCGGCGCCTCCTATGGCGGCTTCATGGTCAACTGGATCGCCGGCAACTGGAAGCAACCGTGGAAGTGCCTGGTGACGCATGACGGCGTGTTTGACTCGCGCAATATGGGCTACTCCACCGAAGAACTGTGGTTCGAGGAATGGGAACAGGGCGGCATGGTCTATGACGACCCGGCGAAATACGACACCTTCAATCCGGCGCTCCACGCCAAGGATTGGTCAGTGCCGATGCTGGTCATCCATTCCGATAAGGATTACCGTATCCCGGTCGAGCAGGGCATCGGTGTCTTCACGGCGCTCCAGCGTCAGGGTATCGAATCGGAATTCCTGCACTTCCCGGATGAAAACCACTGGGTGCTGAAGCCGGCCAATTCGATCAAATGGCACGATACGGTGTTCAACTGGCTGGATACTCATATCGGTGACAAGGCGGTGGCGAAGTGATGCTGTCGCGGCGCGGTCTGCTTATCAGTGGCGGGGCCGCGCTGGCCCTTGGTGGTTGTTCTGAAAAGGTGACGCAGGCCCTGGGTTTTGCCCAGCGCATGATCGAGATCCAGAAGCGTCACGGCGGCCGGGTCGGCGTTTCGGCCTTGACGGGCACCGCCACCGCCAATGCCGAGGCCAATGGCTCCCTGAGCATCCAGTCGACCGAGCGCTTCGCCATGTGCTCGACCTTCAAATGGGTGCTGGCGGCGGCCATACTGCAACAGGCCGACCAGGGCAAACTCAAACTCTCCGATCCGGTCAAATACGGCAAGAAAGACCTGCTCGAATACGCGCCGACCACGACCGCCAATGTCGGCAAGGGACAAATGACCATTGGCGAGCTGTGTTTGGCGGCGGTTTCGCTCTCCGACAATACGGCCGCCAACCTGCTGTTTCCGGTGATCGGCGGTCCCTCAGGCCTGACTACCTTTGTCCGCGGGCTTGGCGATACGGTCACGCGCTTTGACCGCACCGAGCCCACGCTCAACACCAATATCGACGGCGACGAGAAGGATACCACGACGCCGGAAGCGATGAGTAACTTGCTGCGTACCGTCTTTACCGGCACGGTTCTCAAGGCGGATAGCCTCAAGTTGCTCAAGGACTGGATGGTTGCCACCTCCACCGGCAATGCGCGCATCCGCGCTGGCGTGCCGAAAGGCGCGATGGTGGGTGACAAGACCGGCACCGGCGAGCGTAACGCCACCAATGATGTCGGTGTCATCTGGCTGCCCGGACATTCTTCCATTTTTGGGCCGCCGGTCTTCCTGTCGATCTATACCTCCGGCGGCACACTTGATGCCGATGGCCGCAATCAGGTCATCGCCGATATCACCAGACTGGTTTTTGATACGCTGAATTTTGTCGAAACACTGGACAAGGCCGAGAGCAGCAGCGCATCGTCCTGAGCATGAAAACCGGCGTCTCCTTCGATGAAATCCTGTCTGAAATCGCGGTACTGGTCCGGCCACAGTTCGGCAAGGGACGACCGGCCGACTATATCCCGCAACTGGCCGGTGTCGATCCGGGCAAGTTCGGCATGGCGGTCTGTACGGTAAAGGGCGACGAATCCTCTATCGGTGATGCCGACGAGCCCTTTTCCGCCCAGTCGATTACCAAGCTGTTCGCGCTGGGGCTGGCGCTCAACCAGATTGGCGACGAGGTGTGGACCCGCGTCGGCAAGGAGCCTTCGGGCACGCCGTTCAACTTCCTGTCCCAGCTCGAATATGAGCAGGGGGTGCCGCGCAATCCCTTCATCAATGCCGGCGCATTGGCCATCACTGACATTCTGCTCGATACGGTCAAGGCGCCGGAACTTTTGGTGCGCGACTTTATCGGCATGCTGAGCGGCTCCCAGCTTGAGATCGACGCGGCGGTGGCCGAGAGCGAAATCGAGACCGCGCACAAGAACCGCGCCATCGCCAACCTGATGCGCGGCGCCGGCACGATCACCCATTCGGTCGAGGCAGTCATTGCCGCCTATTGCCGCCAGTGCGCCATCACTATCTCCTGCCGGCAACTGGCGCGGGCTGCCCTGCCTCTGGCGGCGGATGGCTTCTCGCCCATTGCCGAGGAGACCATCTTCCCGTCGCGCCTGACGCGCCGGCTGAATGCGCTGCTGCTGACCTGCGGCACCTATGACAGTGTCGGCTCCTTTGCCTATCGCGTCGGCCTGCCGGCGAAAAGTGGTGTCGGCGGCGGCATACTGGCGGTGGTGCCGGGGCAGGCCACTATCGCCGTCTGGTCGCCGGAACTGGACAGGTTTGGCTCCAGTGTGGTCGGCACCTCGGCGCTGGAATATTTCAGCCAGCTGACCAACTGCTCCGTGCTGTAGATTTTGCCAAACCTTTATGGCTGATGACGCCATCGGGATGCCAATCTTACAGGTGGCCGCCTAAACTTTCCTGACATCTGAGGAAATACGCCGGATCAGGCGATCAGGAGAGTTCCATGCCCAGAAATTACAATACCTTCGCCAACAGCGGCGGCACCAATATGGTTGGCCGCGCCTATACCCCCCAGGTTACCCCGTGGAACCGCGACGATGATGATGTCAGCGTCCAGCGCAGCCTGCGCGATGACAATCAGGAATGGCGGGATCATCGGGATGACCGCGATAGCCGGTCGCTGGACCGGGATTATGACTATCGCACCCAGGATCGTTATGCCAGAGATCGCTATAACCGCGATCAGGACGCCTATTACCGCCGTGATCTGACGCCGGGTTATGGCGATGACCGCCGGGGTTATCAGAATTCAGACAGCGAACGCGAAGACCGCCATCGCGCCGGCCATCGCAAGCACTGGGAAAATCGCGAACCCGATTACCGTTACCAGTATAATGACTATCAGCGTGCCGATGATCATGAGGTCCGTCGTGAGAACCAGGCGCGCTATGCACGGCAAGAAGACGCAAGTGGTTATCAGCGCGAAAATGACCGGGATGGCTGGATGAGCCGCGATCGGTCGGACTATGGCCGCGAAGGCTATGACCGCGACCGCTACAATGATCGTGAGCACTATCACGCGCGCAATGAAGAAGATCGTAATCGTGGACGCTGGAACCGTCGCTAAACTCATTCGATTGAGAGGGTGACTCCGAAAACCGGGCAGTTTCGCTGCCCGGTTTTCGCCACTTGTGATTGTGACGCCTGTGGTTTAGCCTCGCCATAAATTGGGGGAGGGGACAATGCGCTGCCTGGCTTTTACAGGATGCCTGATGATATGGGCCGGTATTGCCGGCGCCCAAACGGTAAGGTCGATAGATACTGTACCTGCGGACAGGCAGGTGCTGGATGTCCATGTCGGCGGCCGTGTGGTTATTCACCCGGCGAGTGGCGGCGGGGCGGCCTACGAGCATCAATGGCCGGGCGTCTATTTTGAAAGCCGATTTGAAGGTCAGACAGTCTACCTGGCCTTTAGCGATACGTGGAATGAATACCGCCTGCTGATTGATGATCTGCCGCCGGTAACCATCGCACAGCCCGGAGATGCCCGTCTTGAAGTCAGTGATTTGCCGGCCGGCGTACACCGGCTGCGGCTGGAAAAGGTCACCGAGAGTATCGATCACGCAGCCGCTTTCGACGGTTTCTATATTTCTGCCAATGAGACAGCCTTGCCTGTTATGGCGCGGGCGCGGCAGATTGAATTCATCGGCGATTCCTCGATGAGCGGATACGGTAACCGGTCGACGACGCGGACCTGTACCAGTGAAGAGATTCGCCTGACCACCGATACGCAGCAAGGCTTTGCCGCCCTCACGGCAAAATACTTCGATGCCGATTACCAGATCAACGCCATTTCCGGTCGCGGACTGATCCGTAACTATGGCGGTGTTGTGCCGGATTACGCGATGTCGAAGGTCTATCCGTTCGTTTTGCTGGATAAGACCGTCCTTTACGAGAGTCACGACTGGAATCCGCAGATTATCATGGTCAAGCTCAATGCGGATTTTGCCACGCCATTGAATGCCGGCGAACAATGGTCAACACCGAAGACTCTGCGAGCAGAGTATTGGAAGGCTCAAGCAAGCTTCGCAAAAGTGCTGCATGACAGATATCCAAGGGCGGCCTTGCTGGTGTTCGTGCCGGAGCCTGCCGACCTCACGCCAGAGCAAGGCAAGGAGCGGGAGGCATGGGAGCGCGTAATGACACAGGCCGCACAAAAGATCGGTATTGCCCGCATTGGATTTGTACCCTGGCACGTTGCTCATCTGGAGGGGACGGCCTGCGACTATCATGGCAGTCTTACCGATCACAGGATGTTGGCCACCGATCTGACCAGCTATATCGAAGCGCATTCCGATCTGTGGCAGGGATATTAAAGCGCCAGAGCCTGCCGATAAGTTTCGATTGCTGCCAGCTTGGTCTCGAACGGTGACCAGTCGTCGTTCTCGGCGATGGATGCCCATATGGCTTCGATTTCGTCGATCAGCAGGGTTTCCGGATCTGGTTGGCTGAAGCGCTGATGGTTGAGCTTTTCCGGCGCGGTGGTCTCATAGGTTTTTAGCAGGTCATGGAAGATCGAGAATAGATTACCCGTGTAATCGGCAGCGCGCGGACCGGCCAACGCACGGGTTTCGCTCATCGAGCCGCCGAACCAGTCATAAAACAGGCCCTCGAAACTGCCGTCGCTGCGCACAGTGGCGAGGAAGTCATAAAGAGCGCTCACCAGAGGCGTATTATCCGTTTGAGGCTTGATATTGAGCCTGTGGCAAATGGCCAGGCCCAGTTCATGTTCATAACGCTCACTGAATGCGTTGAAGCTGGCGATCAGTGGTTCCGGTTCGCTGATCAGGGTTAGGCAGCGGCCAAGCTGACCGAGATTCCACAGAACGGCGTCCGGCTGCCGGCCATAGGCATAAAGGCCGGTCTCGTCGAAATAGGCGGCGGTAAATGACGGATCGTAATATGGCAAAAAACGATAGGGGCCGTAATCGAAGCTCTCGCCGGTAATATTCATATTGTCGGTATTGAGCACGCCATGGACAAAACCGGCCGCCATCCAGCGCGCTGCCAGTTTCGCTGTTTCTGTCACCACGGCGCCGAACAGGGACGCTGTGTCCGGGCTGTCCGGATAATAGTTGATCAGGATGAATCCAACCAGATCGCGCATCGTCTCGGTTTCGTTGCGATAGGCCAGTCGCTCGAAGGTGCCAAAGCGGATATGGCTGTGGCTCAGGCGAACCAGCACGGAGGAGCGAGTGGGGGAAGGTTCATCGCCGCGCACCAGTTGCTCGCCGGTCTCGATCAGCGAAAACGACTTTGAGGTCGGCACACCAAGCGCTTCCAGCATGGCCGTGGCCAGCACCTCGCGCACGCCGCCTTTCAGGGTCAGCTTGCCGTCGCCGCCCCGTGAATATGGCGTCCTGCCAGAGCCCTTGGTGCCGAGATCGAGCAGGCGATCCTTGTCATCGAGCAGTTGCGCAAAGAGAAAGCCGCGTCCGTCGCCCAGATCGGGATTATAGTGTCGGAACTGATGGCCGTGATAGCGCAGGGCCAGAGGGATCGGCTGGTTATCGGGCAGGGGCTGGAAGCGGCCGAAATGATTGATCCAGTCAGCATCGCTCAAGGCCTCAAGCCCGACCGTCTGCGCGGCCCGCGGATTGCGATAGCGCAGGATCGCTTGCGGAAAATCGGCAGCCTCCACGGCGTCATGCAGGGCGAGTTGGCTCTGTTCGAGCCGGGGCGCGGGGCGATAGACCATCAGCTACAGGTCTTCACGTTTTGCCACGAGGTCAGTTGGTAATTCTGGTTCAAATCCCGAAAAACTCTGGCGGCGACGAACTTGCCGCCGGTCAGAAGGCCGATCTTGTCCGGCTTGACGCTCAGGCACAGGCTGTAATTGACACCGGCGACGATCTGCTGACGGGCGGACACGATCTCATCCAGCTTCACCTTTTTCGGCGCGGCAGAAACGGCGAAATCGGCGGCGGCCTTGATATCGGCATCATCGATCGACGCCTTCTGGTAACCGCCAACGATCGGCAAAGGCTCTTCCGCTGGTGTCTGGGCGCAGGCGGTCGTTGCTGCCATCAACAGAGCCGGGGCGAGCAGGATGAGGCGCGGTAATATCATGGTGTTCCGATCCGGTTTCCCTTGGCTATAGCAGGCCGGGCTGTTAGAAATCTATCATGAAAACACCGGCGCCCCCAAACACACCATTAAACAAATCCCTGCTGGAATTCCTCAAGACGGAGGCCGGTTCAGGCTCTCTGCTGGCTTTTTTTGCCGTGGTGGCCATAGTCTGGGCCAATTCACCTTTTGCCGATAACTATTTCGATTTCATCCATCATCACTTCACGCTTTCCGTCTTAGGCTGGACCCTTGATGAAAGCGTACTCGAATGGACCAAGGAAGGGCTGATGGCCATCTTCTTCTTCGTCGTCGGGCTGGAGATCAAGTACGAGATATTCCGCGGCGAATTGTCCAGTCCGCAGAAGCTGGCCTTGCCGGTGATCGCGGCCATCGGCGGCATGGTGGTGCCGGCTCTGGTCTATGTCGGGATCAACCTGCTGCCGGGCGGCGACCTGCACGGCTGGTCGGTGCCGATGGCTACCGATATCGCCTTCGCCCTCGCCATTCTGGCGCTGGTCGGAAAAGGGCTGCCGTCTTCTCTGCGCGTCTTCCTCCTGACCCTGGCGATTGTCGATGATCTTGGCGCGGTCATGGTCATCGGCATATTCTACAGCCACGGTTTCCATATCGGATATCTGGCGGCGATGGTGGCCCTGCTGGCGGTCATGGCGGGGGCGAAGTTTGTTCTGCGTAACGGCATATGGCTATATCTCGCCTATGCGATCCTGTTCGTGCTGATCTGGGCGATGAGCATAAAGTCAGGTCTGGGGCCGTCGCTGGTCGCTGTAATGGCCGCTTTCTGCGTCACGCTCGATCCGGCGAAAAATGGCGAACCGATGCTGAAAGAGGTGCTGCACCATGTCCATCCCTATGTCGCCTTCCTGATCCTGCCGTTCTTCGCTTTCACCGCTTCCGGTTTTTCTCTGGCTGGCGCCGGCCTGGACAGCCTGACCGATCCGCGTTTCCTCGGCGTCACCCTGGGGCTTTTCATTGGCAAACAGATCGGCATCTTCCTTGCCGCCTGGCTGGCGGTGCGCATGAAGTTCGCCGCCATGCCGGAGGGCGCGACCGCTTATCAGGTCTATGGTGTCTGCCTGCTGTGCGGTATCGGTTTCACCATGAGCCTGTATCTGGGCGCATTGGCCTTCCCCGTCGGCGATGAAGCGGCGCAGATTGCCGTCAAGTCGGGCGTTGTGCTGGGCTCGCTGCTGTCCGGCGGGCTTGGCGCGATCTGGCTGTCGCGCAAGACAGCTTAGAGCCGCAGCTTGCCTGAGAGGATATCTTCGATCATTTCAGCGGTCAGCGGCATGTAATCCTCGCCGTGGCAGACAAAGATCGGATCGGTCGTCGCCGTGATGTCATAACCTACCTTGATCAGGTCCATCTTCTTGTATTTGAAAGTGCCGGTGGTTTCGGCATCGTGCAGCATCCGTACGAATTTTGGCCGCGCCCAGACCGGCAGCTTGCTGTCGACAAAATTCTTGAACACCTTCAGATCAAAGCCTTCGCGCGCGATGATCGCCGCCATGCCGGCCTTGCCATCGTGGTTCGGCACCGGCACGCCGTAGATGATGGCTTCCTCGACGCCAGGGGCGGCGGCTGAATATTCAGCCACTTCCGATGTCGAGACGTTTTCGCCCTTCCAGCGGAAGGTGTCGCCGATGCGGTCGATGAAATAGAGGTAGCCGGCCTTGTCCTGTTTCATCAGGTCGCCGGTGCGGAACCACTGGTCGCCCTTCTTGAAGACGTCAGTCAGCACCTTCTTCTGCGAGGCGGCCTTGTCAGCGTAGCCGGTATAGGAATGGCGGGCATCAAGGGCGATCTGGCCGATGGCCTCGCCGATCTCGCCCGGCTTGCACTCGTAGCACAGGCCATTGGGCTGGCGATCGGGCATCTCGCTTGCGACGTCAAAACGCACCAGCCGGACATTGAAGCTCTTTTTCAGCATCTTCGGTACGCGGGCAATGGCGCCGGAATGGCCGTCGAGATTGAACAGCGACACATTGCCTTCGGTCGAGCCGTAGAACTCCATGACTTCCTTGATACGGAAGCGGGACTTGAAATGATCCCACACTTCCGGCCGCATGCCGTTACCGAAGGCCATGCGGACCTTGTGTTTCGTCTCGTCTTCCGGATTGGGCGCCGGGGGCGAATTGACCAGATAACGGCACAGTTCGCCGATATAGACGATATGGGTGATGGCTTCGGCGCGGACATCGCTCCAGAACTGGCTGGCGGAAAACTTGCGTTTCAGCACCACGCCGCCGCCATTGAGCAGGGCGGCCCCGACGGCGCACAGGCCGCCGGTGGCGTGATAGAGCGGCAGGACGCAGTAGACCTTCTCGCCGGGTTTCATCTGGGTCAGGCCGGCGAAGGCCTTCATGTAGAGCTGGGCGCGGGCATTGGAGATCTTGGCCGCCTTGGGCAGGCCGGTGGTGCCGGAGGTATAGATGTAAAGCGCGGTCGTGCCGGCGGTCAGCGCGCTGCGGAAGGCGCGGTCGGGCCTGACACTGGAGACGCCTTTGAGCGCGGTATCCAGGCTGCGGCAGTTTTCCGTTTCGCTCTCGCGCGGCAGATCAAGTACCCACAGGGCCTGATGCCGTTCGATCTGGCTTTCGATGTCCTGGAAAGCGACCCGTGTCGTCTGGTCGACAATGGTCAGGCTGGCCACGGAGATATTGATGCAGTGGGCGAGACCGGAACCTGTCAGCGAATTATTGATCAGCGCGGTGATGACGCCGATCTTGTTGAAACCGAGCCAGATGGCGAGATAATCGAGCCGGTTCGGCAAAAACAGCGCCACCGTATCGCCGGGCTTGAGGCCGCGCTGGCGGCCCCAATGGGCGAAGCGGTTGGCCATGGTGTCGAGCTGCTGATAGGTGAGGGAGCGACCCTCGAACTTCACGGCCATATTGTTCGGCCATTTGGTGACGGCGGCTTCGAAATCGTCGCAGACCAGATCATGCGAATCGGGGTTGACCGGCTTGACCCATTTCAGGATGCGCAACAGGCGCTTCATGAAAACGAAATCACGCTTGATATTGGCGGCAAGACCCATGCGCTTAAGCTCCCGGTACGATTGGCTATACGCCGTTTACTCTGTCAGTAACCTATAGCTGAATCGTTACCGGTAAAGCGCAAATTCGTGTCGGGCGTTATTTTCTCTGACGCAGCCGTAACGGAAAGCCTGGGCCTTCCGTTACGGCTGTCGTCTTACTGGCTGATCTGTCCGCCCGTATCGCCGGAGAAGAAGGCCCAGTTCTGGGGCAGGAGCGAGACATTGGCGCTTTTGACATTGGCACCGGCCAGTCCGCCGAATTTCGACAACTGCACGCCTGCGCCACCGACAATGATCGTATCGTTCTGACCGCCGGTGATTTTATCGCTTTCGGCCGAAAGCGTCTTGCCGCCGGAAGCCGTCAGGTTGGTGGCCGACCAGCCGCCTTGCGTGGAAACAGTGGTGATGGTGGCGTCTGCCCTGACAGCCTCGGCGATACCGGCGCCGGGGGCATATTCACCAGAGGCCACAGCCACGGCCGGATACCATTTCTGGTTATCGGTGGCGGTGCAGGCCCAGGCGATGACCGAGGCATGGACGCGGACATCGAAGCGCAGGGTGTCGGCGCAGAGATCAACGCGATTGCGCAGGGTGCCGTCTTCCGAGAACACCCAGTCCTGTTCCGGTTTGCCGGCGCAGGGCTTGAGCGCCAGCGGTTCGCCGCGCATGACCGAGGTCAGGCATTGCCCGCCCTGGATGATCTCGCCGCTGACACCGCCCTTGAACTGGAAGGTCTGGTTCGGCTTGCGGTCGCAGTTGTCATATTCCAGCTCGGACTTGCCGCCGGCGATGGCTAGGCAGCGGCCGGAGACGAAATAGCTGGCGATGACCGGTTGCCCCCTGGTGAGGACGGCAGGGGCGGCTTTCGGGGCTATAGCTGCGGCCTGTTGTGTGGCGGACAGCTTCACATTGGTGGCAAAGAACTTCTGGTTATCGGTGGCGGTGCAATCCCAGGCGATAACGGTGGTGCCGGGGTCCTTGCGGAAATTGAGGATATCGGCGCACAGGCCGGAATCGCTTTTCAGGGTGCCGTCCGCCTCGAAGGTCCATTTCTGCTCCGGCACATCGGCGCAGGCTTTCAGCGCCAGCGGCTGGCCTTTTTGTACGGCGGCGAGGCACTGTGTATCGCCCTGATGGATCAGGCCGGTCTCGTCATCGATGCGCAGGCCCTGTTCCGGCTGGGCGCTGCATTTGTTGACGACGAGGCTGCTGTCGGAGGCGCGGCTTTCGAGACAGGCGCCGTCGATGAATTTCGAGCCAACGGATAACTGGCCAGTCGGCACCTGGGCCAGTGCGGAGGTGGAGAGGCAGGCAGCGGCGATGGCCAGCCAGCCGATAAGGCGTTTCATGAGGGACTCCCGGTTTTACAGATCGTCTTATTTGTCTGTTTAAAGATATATTGTCAGACAAAACGAGATTTGTAAACCGGCGCTTTTGCCTGGCTCAGGTCATGTAAATACCATAATGTTTTCCGATACCTCGGGGCCAATAGCCAATTTGCGCATGGAGTTTTCGCAATGACCCGCTTCGCTTCCCTCAAGGTTTTCGCCCTGGCCGCCGGCGCCGTTTCGCTCATCGCCGGCGCCGCGGCTCCGCTGACCGCCTCGGCGCAGAGCTATGACGGCTACTGCTACGTCAAGAAGTCGGACCTGGCCGGCAAGGACGCCGCTATTGGCGCGGCGGCCGGTGCGCTGGCCGGTGGCCTGCTCGGCAAGAAGGGTGACAAGACCAAGTCGGCCGTTATTGGCGGCGCGGTCGGCGGCGCGGCCGGTTATGTCGTAGGCAAGAATTCCAAGGAAAAGATCCGCTGCCGCGGCGCGGAATATTATGTCTTCACCAAGGGTTCGTATGAACCGGCGTCGCGCGCTGACCACAAGGTGGTCTATTTTGAAAGCCGTCCGGCGGGCATGAACTACTACTATATCTCGAAGGGCAAGACCTACCGCTACAAGGGTCGGTAAGCAGGGCTGTCACCCAGATCCTACAGCCAGATCCTACAGATGGAGTTTCAGCGCCATCTGTAGCTGGGTTTGCGACTGGCGCGGGGCCTCATACTGGGTTGCGCGTGACGGCCGGTTGCTGGCGATATCAATGGCTTCCAGCGCCAGATCGAGGTTCGGCGTGAGCGGTTTCATCCACGCGATAGTGGCGGAATAACCCTTTTCGTTATTGTCATCGATCTCGACCAGCGAGTAATCGAAGGTCGAGAAATACTCGATCCGGGCCGTCAGTTTGTCGCCGCTGTCGAGACTGTGGCTCAGCAGAAGATAGGCCGAGTCAAAGCGGATATCGGCGGGGTGGCGGCCTTCCGGCATACCGGCGCCCATCTTGGTGCGGCCCCACATATACTGACTCAGCAACTGGTTTTTCGTGTCGAGCTGCCAAGTCATGCCGCCGTCGATAAACTGCGTCGACCAGCCATACTGGCCGTGACGGACGATCGCGGGATCAGCCGGATTGTCGAAATAGAACAGGTTGAACGCGACCGGCGCCGGCGGTCGCCAGTCGAGGCGCAGATAGGCGCCGCCGCGGCCATCGACCTCGACCATCGGCTTGCTGAGGGCCGCCTGTTTCAGGAAAAGGGTGGTGTAGCCGCCATTGCCGCCATAGGGCAGTTGCAAGGCCGTGTTGCTGGCGGAGGCGATATCGTGCTGCGCCCAGCCGCGGAAGGTCAGGATCGTGCCCGCCGTATCGTCGCCGGTAAACAGGCCGGCGGTTGCGGCGATTGTGTGATCGCCCAGTTGCGTTTGCACCTTCGCCTCGATGGCGCGGACCAGACCTTCTTCGCCGATCCAGCTATTAATCATCGACGGCGTCAGGGTGCGTGTCGTCGTCCAGCCGGCGCCGTCGTGTTCCAGAGACAGCGGCAGGAACATCTGGCCCAGCCGGAAACTGTAGCGCGTGTCGTTCGTCGGCACCGGCTTCCACTGGATATAGGCCTCGGAGACACCCAGCGGCGTTTGCGCGTCGGGGACGTCCTGAAGCAGCAGATGACCGGAAATATTGTCCGACAGGCGCGGCGTCCACAAAAGAGCGACCTGCGCCAGATGCAGGCCGTTGTCGCCGTCGCCATAGCGCAGCTTGCCGTAACCGCCATCGCGCCAGTTGGGTTCGCCATCGGCGCTGACCAGACGGGCATCGATCCAGGCGGTATAGTTTTCGGGGGCGAAGAATGAGGCCTGCGCCTGGGCGCTGCCAGCGGAGAGCACAGACAGAAGGCCGAGATAAAGCAAGGTTTTGGAGGCTTGGCGCGCGACAGGTCCGATCATGGCGCCAGCCTATCAGCCCGCCCTGAATATCCGGTTAAGTCAGGGCGGGGCGGGGAGCGGATTGGCGGCGAGTTCGAGAAGCAGGTCACGACCGCGTGTCAGGGTGTGTGCCAACTGGTGATAACCGCCGTGACTGCCGGGTTTGGCGGGTTTGGCGGCGGGCAGCGATTTGAGGGTGGTTTTCGACGCGGGAATGACGCCGCTATCCAGGGCATCGAGCAGGGCTTCCATGTCGTCCAGAGCGGTATCGAGCGCCTGGCCGGCGCTGTCTTCATCGCTATCAACGATATCGTCGACCCCGTCATCATCATAGCGATAGACGAAAGCCGGTTCCGGCACGGGATCGCGTGGCGCGGACGGGGCGGATGCGCGGGATGACGGGCTGTGCGCCCGGACCTTGCTGAACAACTGGACCATAGTGCGGTCAGAGGTGGCGAGGCAGCGCATGGCGCGGTCGCCTTCCAGCCAGGTTGTCGGCTTGGACAGTGTCTTGATGACGGCCATGATCTCGTCGGACAGGGCGCGCAGTTCCGCCCGCCGCTGTTCAAGCGGCGAGAGTTCGGTGGCGATGTCGTCCGAGGTCTCCATCAGGGAATGATGGGGGCATTTTCAGGGGCGGGGATAAGTCATCCTCCTCCCCCGCTGCGCCAAGAGGCTTGCAAGGGAGGAGAAGGGGTTAAGAAATCGCTTTGCGCAGGTCGGTTATGATCGCCATCAGCATCATGTCGTCGGCGGGAGAGCGGATAAAGTGGTAGCGCTTATAAAAGGCGCGCGCCTCTTCCGATAATGCATGTATCAGCATGGCGCGGATGCCCAGGGTCTCAGAGGCCAGCACTGTGCGTCGGATGGCGTCAACGAGAAGGGCACCGCCGAGACCGATATGTCTGGCTGAAAGGTCCGTGGCGAGGCGTCCCAGAATGGCCGCCGGAATGGGGTCTGGCATATTGCGCCGTATCTTGCCCGGCGCCTGAGCGTGGGTAATCGAGCCGACCGTCAGGGCATAATAACCGACCACGCGGTTGTCACGGGCCGCCACAAAGGTGCGTGAGGCGCCGAGGGCTTCGTTGGCGAGAGCGCGTTGTTTGAGCCAGACATTGAGTTCGGGTACACCGCAGTCGAAGTCTGAGAGTTCAAACGTGCCCGATATAGGCTGCGGCGGTGCAAAATCCGCCATTATGCGTCCCAGGGCGCTTTACGGTTCGCCAGTTCCCGGAGTTTCGGCATGTCGCGCGGCGGGGCGTCGAGCAGGCGGTTGAATTCGGCCCACTGTTCGTCATTGAGCATGAACAGGCGACGGTCGGCGAGGGTTTCCTCGGCGGCGAGCAGGGCGTGTTCGAGCATGAATTCGCTGACCGTCTTGTGACGCGCGGCGGCGGCCTGTTCGAGCAGGCTTTTGGCGGTGGCGGTCATTCGCAGATCGACACGGGCGGTCTTGGCGCGGGCATCATCGGGCATGGCAAGGCTCCTTCGCGGAGGAGCCTACTGTACGGATGATGTACGGTCAATGATCGTCTTGGGTTAAAAATCTGCAAATCCTACCGCTTTGTTTCGGGCAAGATCTTTTTCATATGATCTTATTAACGTATTGGCGAGTTCATCGCATTTTTTAGGACTTTTTAGGTCTGCCTTATAATCAAATGAAGCACCCATTTCTTTAACTTCGTAGTTTAGGTCAATTATTAGGTTCGCTACAATTTGACGGCAACGATCAAAAAAATCTTTTGATTTAATATCGTTAAGATTTGCGGGCGTGCGTAGTATCGCATCAGCACTGGGGAATTGACGTAAAATTTTGGATAAAACGTATATAAGAAAATATTTTGTAAGCGCGTAATGCGCTAGTGGCTTATTTTCTATCTTATCAATTTGATTTTCAACAATTTTAGAGATATCTATTGCGAATATAATACGAAGATAATTTACTTCTACACGGCCAAATATTTCAGAATATTTCTCGTCAAATACTTTGTAAATTTGATGGCTTGACCATGGTTCTAGGAGGTCTAACGCCAGTAAAGTCCGTCCTGCAATGTCATTTGTAATTATTTCTCGACCGTCGGGCGCTTTTTCTCCTCTTTTAATTTCGAAGAAATAGTTTTTCGTCTTCTGTCCCATTTCATTTTGAAGCCGCGTCATAAGGGCGTGGTTGGACCGAAGGTCACGCGGTTTAATTGCATTTTGGTTATTGCTGTATTCGGTAATCTTTCGCGCTAATGTGTCGTCGTTTAGAGCGATTACCCGAGTGAGAACTCTTAGATCATTGCTGAGTCTGTTCTTCGATTTGTAAAATGTCGTAATGCTTTGTGCGCCATTAACAACAGAATATTTCGATATAGTAAGCTTTCCGTCTGCTATTTTTGCTAATGTACATAATATGATAATGCCGTTATGGTATAGAGAGAAATTCTTGTGTTCGGATTTGTCTTCAATTGATTTCCGAATGGACTTGTTTACGCTTGTATTTCCGAGATCGTAACGTACATTTTTCGTAAATAGAGTTGTATCTGAGATGCCATCAAGCGCTACTAGCTCAGTTGCAAGCGCGGGAAACATATATACGGTCGAGGGAGCGCCTCCCTTTTCTCCGCCAATGCTCATTTTTAATGGTTCTACATACGTTATATCAAACGTAAAATCCCCTTCTACACCGACGCCTTGGTCTGCTTCAATATAATTTTCAGATATAGATTTACGGTCAAATACTCTAATGTTTTCATCTATAGCCAAGTAAGCGTTTGTGATAGCATCAGATAATTCATTAGTTACATATATGCCAACTGGGCGATATCCTTTCGACAATAAATCTTTTACATCTAATCGCGACAAAATTTTCTTTAAAGTATCGTCGGCATTTCCTTGGAGGATTACATCAATTTTTTCTGGCGTGCTAAATTGTTGAACAGATGCAGAAAAAGTTTTCACATCAACATCGCCAATTGTTCCATTTGCTTTTTGGCGAATTTTTGCTTGAAAGAAATGAATTTCTTCGTTGTTTGTGTCAACGTAAACCCCATCCACACCTTTGTCATTCTGAGCGTCACAAATACTATCGTCAGCGGCAGTTTCATCCAATCGATACAAATTTTCCAAAAACCAATTTAAGAATGTGGCGGACTCGGTTCGCCCCTTTGCAAGGTAGGGGCTTATGATCTTCAACAAACTCTCGTATTTAAGATCGTCGATTGTCATAGGCAAATCATCCTTTTTGGTCAGTCAGAATCAAAAAAACACTACCATTGCCTATTGGCCATGCAAATGCTTTCCGGTTATACGTGCGCCATGACAAACACCGCTTCTCCTCTCGATTCCGGCCGCGTGGCCGATCCCTCCAAGCTGATCATGGGCCGGACCGGTCCGTGGGAAATCGTTATGGGCCTCGAAGTCCATGCCCAGGTCGCTTCCAACACCAAGCTGTTTTCCGGCGCCAAGGTCGGCTTCGGTGCCGGCCCTAATGAGCAGGTCTCGCTCGTCGATGCCGCTATGCCCGGCATGTTGCCCGTGCTCAACAGGTACTGCGTGGAGCAGGCGGTGAAGACCGGCCTCGGCCTGAAAGCCGAGATCAATAAATTCTCGCGCTTCGACCGCAAGAACTACTTCTATCCCGACCTGCCGCAGGGCTATCAGATTTCGCAGCTTTTCCACCCGATCGTCGGCGAGGGCGAGGTGCTGGTCGAAATGGATGGGGCCGATCCGATCATCGTGCGTATCGAGCGGCTGCACCTGGAGCAGGACGCCGGCAAGTCGATCCACGATCTCGACCCC